>Ga0206810_1036_pt1 | contig 22762 bp, 19 predicted proteins | sample Alteio_BWOrgCont_56_FD_152889 | JGI IMG/M metagenome (GOLD analysis project Ga0206810, IMG submission 152889) | Enriched cells from forest soil in Barre Woods Harvard Forest LTER site, Petersham, Massachusetts, United States -... | ecosystem: Environmental > Terrestrial > Soil > Temperate forest >...
AATGTAAATGGGGACGGATCATTTCGTGTGCCGGTCCCTCACGCCGAACATTACGCCACCACCACTGCGGTTCAGATCACTTTGCGGCGGGGCCAAAATGAGGCGGTGGGCTGGCTTCACATGGAAGGAATTCTAAATCTTCCACGTTTGCCTCGTCTCGGCGTTACGTCCCTGATGCGATTGGTGAACAATGAGCAAACGGAGGACGACGATGCCGCGTTGTTGGAATATCTAGCTCTGAGCGCCCAAAGTCACTTGCTGACTTTCAAGCTGGAAGTCAAACCGCGTGTCCGACGTGACGAAAAGGCTCATGACAATGGCGACCACAATTTGCGCGTCAATTTGGAGCGATTGATTCCCGCAAGCACCGGCCAGGAAGTGAATACAGCGCAAAATTTGACGCCCAACTCGGAACATTATCTTGACGAGATTTTTGAACGGCTCCGCCGGCGTATGTTGACTTCCTTGGGAGCGACCGCCTCTCACGGCATCACCAGTTCAATCACGGATGAAACAAAATTGGCAGACGACGGTTCTGCTGACGAGGACGAGGCACAGCCTAAAAAAGTAACCGCTGGCCTTGACCGTTTTGAGGAAACCATGCGGTCACTGGCTGACGGAAGCGGTCAGCAGGATTATTTGAAAGCTGTTTTCAACATGTGGCTGGAGGTTGGGCTTTTGATGCGCATTGAACGGCTGAAGGACATCGAGGCGGCGGAATTTTTCTGCCGAAAATGGGTGCGCGATGCCGTGCAGCGCTGCAAAAAGGAATCCGGGATTGCAACTTTTGACCGCCACCTCATTACCATCACCGCGACGCTCGCCGCAAACACTATCGCCGAGGACAACGCTGATGAAGCGGCGAGTCTGCTGGTGCAATTGCATGAAGACCTTGAACGATACTGCGGCGGACCTGTGCCAGCCGATTTTGCAATGGGCGCGCTCGTCACCGAAGCAGGCATGGTGATTTCAGACCGCTTGCGCCTGACCCGGACAGTTGGTCTGGTCGAGGCGTTGAACCGCCTGCTATCTACCCGGACTTTTCGGGAGGAAATCAATTTGATCCGCTCAAGGAGCAGTGGCCAGCCGCTGCCCACGGATTTGCAAATCCTGAAAACCCCTAGTGGAAAAACTTGGGCAGGCATGATTGCCAGAAACTTAAAGCTGGAATTATTTGAATTCAAGTTGGACCGCAATTCCTGCCCGAAGTGTCACATGGAAATTAGCCTTTCAGTGCGAAACGAACTCTCGAGTTATCGGATTAGTCGTTGCCTGCACTGCGGCAGGTTTATCATCAATCTGAACTGAACGATGAACGACAATCGCCAACAGTATCCAAACGGTCCTCATCTGGTGCCGCGCTTCAACCCTGGACAAGGAGGTGTGGATTTTCTTGGCCTCCGACAGGTGAATCTTGACCTGATGGCCGAGTGCATTCCCGGTATTAACAATGTTACTTGGAGCATTCGCCCATACAGCGTCATGTGCTGGATTTATTGGAAATTTTATCACTTGATGCACGAGAAGAACGTCGCTTCCCCAGCCGAGGCCGATATGATCCTGTTCAGAGAAAAGGTTGAAACCCTGTTCCTATGGGGACATCAACTGGGAAACCTCCGTGGCATCCCCGGCTTTCTGGCCAAACCGGGAAAATTTCGCGGGGGGAAAGCCAACCTTTCATTTGAGTCGTGGAATCGGGATGCGCGAAACACCAGTTTGCAAGCGCCAGTGCAATATGGCCCTTCGCTTTCAGATCGGGGCGGTCTCGGATTCTTGCACAAGGTGGAAAGTTCATTTTACCAAGTGTCGGCGTCTGGTGAAGCCCTAGCAAAGGCATTGGACGACCGGCTTCGCAAGCGGAAGGCTTACAAGGAACTCATTGATCTCCGGTCAACGTATGCAACCGAGGATGACGCAAAGGATTTGTTTGCTGCATGGCGCGTTGATTCACTTGATGCCGCCGAACAAAAGGTGTTTGTTGAATCGTTCTTTCGTGAATCGCGAGTTGACGAACTGGATGCGGTGGGAAAACGAAGTGCAGCTGTTTTTTTGATTAACAACATCTTGCAAAAATCGCGAAATCCACTCAACCAAGGCGACATCCGAAAAAGCATGGCTTACGGACGATTGCCAACGGGGAAGCGGGTGGAAACATCAAAGGGAACGAGCCGGGCCAGTAAACAATGGCTGTTGCTTCAGGTGCGTCAGGCGCAACGACTCGCCATTGAAAGTCTCATGGCATGGGTGGAGCACCGAATCCTCAATGTTGGCGAACGCCAGTCAAAGCAGTTGGTGGATGCGCTCATTTCCAACCTCAAAACAACTGCGCCCAAACTTTTTGCCTTCAAAACGCCTGCCAAAACCATTGAATCATGGCTTGGTCAGTTTAAGATGCGGGATGAATATATTGATGCTGCGCTGAAAACTCCGTCGGAGTTTTGCATTTTCACCCTCTGCGAGGAACTAGAGGCTGCGGTGAGGGAGCTACGAACACCAGTTGGAGATCGCCGAAAAATTTCTGTCGCGGGAAATTGCTTTTCTGGCGTCTCGCGGCCACGAACTTCAACTGGACAAAACCGTGCTGCCTTTTCTGGTGCGAAAAGGATTTCATCCCAAACTCGGCGCGCGTCCGATGCGTGATGCGGTGGAAAAACTGATGGGTGACGCGATCGCCGAGCGGCTGCTGGCAGGCCAGGCTGCCGGGGGCATTCTTCAGGTGGACGCACAGCAGGACCGTTTGTTGGTCCGTCCATTCAACCACAAATAAAAAGGCACTCTGCCGGCAGAGTGCCTTTGAAAATCAGCAAATTATTTCTATTTGGTGCCGAGAATGGCGTCTTTGGCGGCTTTGGCGACGCGGAATTTCACGACGCGTTTGGCCTTGATCTGGATGGTTTCGCCGGTGGCCGGATTACGACCGACGCGGGCCTTGCGGTTGACAAGCACCAATTTGCCGAGGCCGGGCAGCGTGAAGGTGTCTTTGGCGTGCTTGTAAGCCAGGGTGGCGATATGTTCGAGAATCTCGACGGCCTGCTTTTTGGAGAGTCCGTTTTTCTCGGCGACGAGGGAGGCGATTTCAGATTTGGAGAGTGCTTTAGCCATGATAGATATATTGATTTGGTTGCGGTTAAGAGCCTCATTAAAGCCGCTCAGATGATTTTTGCCAAGATAAAATCCATGGCTTCAACCGAAGTAAAGGTACAAATAACCTTCGCCGATGTCGGTATCCGGCTGGACCGCGCTTCCATCGCGCGGTCGCAACCGCGCGCAGGCCTGACGGATGGATTTCCGCTGGGCAATGCTTTTGGGCAGTCGCACGAGCAGACAATCCGCGAACTGGTCGCCGGTCTTATTTTGATAAACATCGGGCAGGATCACCGTGACGGCGCCCGCGTCATAAAGCGATGCCACGAATTTCTCCGCGTCACGCTCGCGTTTGAAGCGCCCCAGCGAACGCGCGGTCTGGTCTCCGGTTTTCTTCCGCAACCATTTCCGCGCTTCGCTGCGGTCTGGTCTTGCCAGCATCGAAGACACAAAGACGCGGAAAATATGTTTTTCCCGGGCGGGAGAATCCGGCAACCGTTTCGACGGCCGCCCGCGAAGTTTCGGCAGCGCCTTATCTTTGGCCGCTGCCGCCCGATATTCGGCGGCACTGACAGGCTGGCCGCGAAGATTAAGATGTTCCGAAAGCAAGGTGCCGTCCCAAAGCCAGATGCGGCTGTAGCCGGTAACTTCACCCCGCAAGGTGGAAACCTCCATTTGAAGCCGGCCGTTCGCGTGCCATTCCCGCTGGATCCCGGTGCCATGAACCATCTTATATTTGCCGAGCAACCGTCCGGCCTCGTTCCATTGACGGCAAACCCCGTGCGGCAATCCAGTTTGATAAGGTTCCAGGGAAGCCAGCACGCCGTTTTTATGCCAGGTGCGGCAGACACCATGACGTTGACGCTTTCGCAAAGGCACCGCCGCGCGGAGTTGTCCATTCCGATGGAAATCTTTTTGGATGGTGGATTTCATGATCAGTGCATCCTTTGTCAACGGCCAGCCTCAATGCTCGCCTCCATTGAACACCCGCAGGCTTGGAAAGCCAAACCAGAGTTATTCAACTTATTCACCAGCGTTGGAAAAGGAAGAGGCGCGGACTCGACGCGCTCCCACGAGAGGCACCGCGAAGCGCCTTTGAGAGAAACACGCCAAGCCGCGCCCGATGGGGCGCGTGCTTCGGCGGCTCTCTCGTCCAGTGAAAGTTCGCGGTTTTCTCGTGGGACTAAGCCGATGCGACGCAAAAGTTATGGATTTTTAGTTATGTCATCGTTTGCTGCAAATTCGATTGCCGGGAGCATTTATAACCAGTTTCACGGGCGGCTGCAACCCTCCCGCGCAAGTCGGCACACTTCCCGTCGCCCAGCGACAGTTCCCGGCGGTGAAAACCTACAAAGCAAAAACCCCGGCGGCGGCGGGCGGGTCACAGGAGGAACGGAAGCGCTTGCGTCTAAGCGAGCGACCCGTAGATCCTTGACGCGACCGCCGCCGCCACACCATCCCCGGTGGTTTTCATCGCTGACACGGCGACGAGCCGAATGGCTCGCCAAGCCAATGGCAATCCGGTAAAAATCAGCGGGCAAAAAAAGGTTTTATGAGCAAACCAAGAAAACAGAAGGCCGGCAAGCCGGTTCAGCACAACGCCGCTGACTACGAGAGCGTGATTTCAGGTGTCGTTGAATTGCTGGACGCGGCCCGGCGGGCATCGGCCCGCGCGGTCAACTCGCTGATGACGGCGACGTATTGGGAAATCGGCCGGCGGATCGTTCAATGCGAACAGGCTGGTGAACGCCGGGCGGCTTACGGCGAGGAGTTGCTCCCCCGCCTTTCCGGTGATCTCACAAAACGCTTTGGCCGGGGCTACAGCGTGGACAACCTCGAACGGGCGCGAAAATTTTACCTCACCTTCGCCTCCGCTGGAAAATCCGCAACGCCGTTGCGGATTTCCGCGCCCGCCGGTCTGACCCCAATTTCCGCAACGTCGTTGCGGAAATCTTCGGGCGGCGAAGTGCTCGAATGGATGCAGGTCATCGCTGAGAAATTTCCCCTGCCATGGTCGCATTACACCCGACTGTTGCGGCTGCGGTCGGCATATGCCGTCGAATTTTACCATGCCGAAGCCGTGCGCGGCGGCTGGACGGTAAAGCAACTGGAACGGCAGATGAACTCACAGTTCTACGAGCGCACCGCGTTGTCACATAACAAGGCTGCGATGCTGGTCAAAGGGCAGCGACTGCTGCCGGAAGACAAAGTATCCGCCGACGAGGAAATCCGAAATCCGTTTCTTTTGGAATTTCTCGGGCTGAAGGATGAATACTCCGAGGGTGACTTGGAGGAGGCACTGATTCTGCATCTGGAAAAATTCCTGATGGAACTGGGCAATGATTTCGCGTTTGTCGGACGGCAGAGGCGTCTGCGGATTGGCCACCAATGGTTTCGCGTGGACTTGCTGCTCTTTCATCGCCGTCTGCGCTGTCTGGTCATTATTGACCTTAAAATCGGGGCGCTGGTTCACGGCGACATCGGGCAGATGAATCTTTACTGCAACTACGCCCGCGCCCATTGGATGCAACCGGACGAGCATCCGCCCGTGGGGCTGATTCTTTGCACCCAAAAAGATGAAGCCCTGGCGCGTTACGCCTTGGACGGATTGCACAACAAGCTGCTGGTGCGCGAATATCTCACGGCTCTCCCGCCGGAGGCGGAACTGGCGCAGGAAGTCAATCGCGCGCGTGCCGTCCTCGTCCGTCACGTTGAAATGCGCCGGGTGGCGCGGAGAAAATGAACGTCCGGCTTCGGTCTGTGGTCGGAGAGCGGGGAAAGTGGAGCGGAGAGCGGTGAGGAGCGTCTAGCGAATCGCAGCCGGAGCGGAACGTCCCGCCGCCGAGCCACAGACGGAAGCACAACCACCCTGGTGGCCCATTGCGAATGCCCGCTCGTGACGAGCGCGCGGTTTACGGAGCGGAACGGGCGTCGTCGAAGGGCAACACGGCGACGGCCAGTCCGTGGAGCGGAGCAAACCGCGCGTTGGTCACGGCGCACAGATAGGATGATATAAGTTTTCCCGGCGACTATGTATTTGCAACCATGCCAAAAGTCAGGAAATCCTTCGCTCTCATCCGCAATTCTTCCTGCCGCTCGCGCCAATCTGGTAAGGCTCGCTCTAGCGCACGCCAGAATTCCGGCCCGTGATTGGGCACTTGTAAGTGGATCAATTCATGTATGATGACGTAGTCTGCCAATTTCACCGAAAGTTGGAGCACCTTCCAATTGAAAAAGAGCACCCGATTCTTACCGCACGAACCCCACCGATAACCCAAATCTCGCACTTCGATACGCGCCGGCTCACCGCTAGTTTTCCGCGCAAGGTTCTCGACGCGCGTTTTGAGCCACTTCGTTCCAGTGCTAATATACCAGCGGCGGAAATGGTCTGCGGCATCCAACCGGACGCTGCTGCGCAGTTGAAAACGCTTCCCGTCGAATCGAAGCGGCTCTTTCTGTTCGGTGACAACTTTTAACCGGTAGCTCCGTCCCAAATAACTGAACGCCTCGCCGCTTACAAATTCAGGAGTCTGAAATCTAGATGACGCCTCGGCTTTTAGTGCCAGCTTGCGATAGACCCACAAGAGCTTTCCTTTAGTCCATCGGAGGAGGTCTTTCACCTCAAAAGATTCAGGAGCATAAATTCGCAACTCGCCATCCCGATCCACGGTCAAGCCGAGCGTGCGTCGGCGCAGGCTGCGACGCACCTCGAACGTCAAATCTCCCACTCGAAGCGTCTCCGTCATGATTGCGTAAGATTTTCGTGATTCTCTTTGGCGAGCGCGACCAGTCGTTGCGCGATATCGCTTCCTTGAGCCTTCACGCCTATTCCGCCCTCGCCGCACTGTGTCGGCTGGGGGCTTCGTATGTTTCCGGCTGCTTCTCGATCAGAGTCACGGTGTAACGGCGACGATCCAGCAGCATCAAAAATCCCATTTCACTGCCTTCGACGGGCGAAAGCTTGTTTGCGTTCTCTCCAACCTTGAGGCCGGCTTCTTTGCACTCCGCCTTCAGCCGTTTTTTAGAAATGTCCGCAAGATCGTTTCGGCTCTTGATGGCGGCAACGAGACGCATAGCAAGTTTATGGCCGGAGACAAACTTCTTCAAGCCGTCAAAATCCACACAGGTGATGTCCTCGGCAATGCGATCCACATTTCCCATCGCGCACGCGGCCATTTGATCGTCCATCTGGGACGCAAAAATGAATCCGCTCGGCCGCCAGATGTAAATCTTTTCATCGCAAATGATAAAATCGAAATCTGTATCCAGCTTGAAAACGTGGTCCTCGATAATTCGCAGGGCGTCATCTAAAAAATGCAGCAATTTCTTTTGCAGAACGCCCTTGAACTGCGCCGCCCGCCGGAATGCCATGAGCTTGTTACCGTCGGCGTCACGATAAATGCCGAAGTAACTTACGATTTTTGTCATGTCATCCAAAGCATGGGTGTCAATCGGCAGATTTTCGGCTTGATAGATATCGTTATGCTTTGTGACCAAGTCCGAACCAAGAGCGCAGAAGAGCCTTTCGGTGGCGGCGTATTTCTCGGCGGGGCTGAATTCTTGAAGTTCGTGGTCTGCGTCGAAAATCGCCAGTCGCGTCGTTTCGAGCATTTCTTTGAGCGCGTCCTGGACTGTCTCCACGCACGGCACCAATCGCAATGATTCGCCACCGTCGGTTTCGAGGCAAACGCCGAACTCGACGGATTGGATTTGTTGAAAATTAAATGGCATAGTTTTTTTCTTATTTTTCAATGAACACGGTATCGCTCAGGCGATAAGCTTCAATTTCCTCGCCTTCGGCCAGAAATCCCCTTTTTGACAGCAGAACGAACGATGATTTGTCTTCAAATTTGTTGGTCGTGCTTCGGCTGACCGTGAACACCCGATAACCGAGGATTGCAAACAGTAGATTCATGTAGTGCAAGTTCAAGTTCCAAAACAGAAAAAGTATGAATACGAGCGCCAGTACCGTCGCGAAAAATTCCCTGCTCTCCGTCAGATTCGTTGTATAGAGCGGCAGCAACATTGCAAACAGATAGACCAGAATGTGATCCCGGTGATCCTCGGCCTTTCCAATTGTTTTTGTCTGACAGTCATTATTGCGCTTGGCTAAAGAAATTCGGCTGCAAAGAACCAGCGTTGGCGCAATGGCGAATAGCAGGCAGGCAGGAATAAAATATCGGTCGCGCATTGAAGGCGAGCCGCGCACCGCCCAGAGTAGAAACAACGGCGCCATGCTGCTTAAAACCATGATGAGCCTTGTGACTTGCAGCCCTTCTTTAATCGGCGCGGTTTTCATGGGTGATATTATGTTGTGGTCTCTTGTTGGGCTGCCGCTATTGGAATGCAGCATAGTCGTAGCGTCAACCACCAGGCATAGAGAGCGCCTTCGGAAATCATATGTGATTCGGCCAACAGGCCGTGAGCGATGTCGTTCCGCAGATTTAGCCCGAACCGCTCCACCAGCAGCCCGCGCAAATCGAACGCCATGCCTGGCCCGAATATCTTCGCCATTTCGTCATGTGCCAGCATCCAGCCCAAATCACGTTCATCCTGCGTTTGGTCGGACTCCAACTTCGAGGTGATGACACCGCGTGCGGTAAAAATTTCCCGAATCGAGTTTTCAATCTGCGGCAACAATAAATGAAGAGCCAGCACCAAGTCTCCATGCAAACCGGCGTGCAAGCCCCGCAGGAATAATCCCTCCCGGCCTGGCGGCACAAAGGGATTATCCTGCACCAGAAAAAATAAATCCACCGGGCGCGCCGGATGTTCGGCGACAATTTTCTTTCGCGCTGGTTCAATTGAAACCTGCACCCGCACGCGCCAATCAACCGCGCGCACTTGCGAATACATTTCTTTCAGCAACGCAATTTCCCGTTCCTTCGGATCATCTGAAGCGAGCGGCGGTTTGGTGTCCGAAACCTGTCCGTCAGACCGGACAGTGGTTGCGCCGAAAATCTGCGAGAAGACATTCTCCCCTTTGGTATTCTCAATACGCTTCTTGAGTTCGTCGGGACGACTCGGTTCGGCCACAAACGCAAAGCGGATGATGGCATCCTCGAAACGATGTCCGGCCACATGTTCGGCGGCGGCTTTTGCGGAAGTCTCCAATTGTTGTTGAAGATGCGGCGCGTTCTCCAGCGGAACTTGAATCGTCTCCATTTCGCTCATCGAGCGTTTTTGATAATCAAGCAATCGTCGGTGCGCGCTTTCGATTTCCGCCGCCTCGGCTTTGGCTTCACGCAAGGCATGAACCGTCTTGGCCATCCAGCCTGACGCGCCCATGTAAGACGGTTTTTCACCGCTGATGAAACCCTCCGCCAATTTGACGTAGGTGTTGGCAATCTGAAGCTGGGCCGCGCGCGTAGCGTCGGCCTTTCCATCGCGGCTGTTCCAACCCGCGTTCAACTGCCAGTAATCGCGGGCGAAATGCCAGTTGGCGACATTCTCCATTTGCTTCGCAAGTTTTTCGGACAAGGCTGCGTATTTGTTGGTGTCACCCACGCGGTCGGCGAGCAACAGGTGCATGAGGCGGGCGCAGAGCAAACCATCCTCCGTCGGCTCGTGCCGGGCAATGGCATCTTCCATCGCTTGAATCGCCTTTTGATGAAATGCTTTCAACCGTCCGAGCTTCGCCCCCAATTGCAGCGCCCGCGCGAACCGCTCCGCAAAGGGCGGCCACATATCGCCCGTTTCCAGAGCCAGACCGGATTCGATGTATGCCTCGACAGCGGCTTGTCCTGCCTTGTAATCCTTGCGACAGACCCAAAGCACGTCGGCAACGCGCGCACGGAATTCCCCGTCTTTGATTCCATTCAACTCCCCGGCGAGCACATCCAAATCCGACGCCGACAAATCTTCGGGAATCGGCGTGCGCCGGCCTTCCAAGACGGCCATCGGCCTGAACGGCGCTTCGTCAGAATGGAAATTTGGCCAGAAAGACGCGACTGCGCTCAAAAACCGGAATACGCGCTCGCCTCTGCCATCGTTGGCCTCTTGGAGTGATTTTGCCTTGGCCGAAAAAAATTCGTTATACGAATAGCACTCGCGCCGAGTGGCGGTTTGGATTATTGCCTGCCAGTCGTAAGCCCGGAGGTCATCGGCAGAAACGCCAAAGCCAGTGTTGGGTGCGTTCGCGGTCACGCACAGTCTCCTTTGTTTGCGGGCACGCGGACATGATTGTTGAGCAGGTCTTTCATTAGGCCGGTTTTCAAAAGCTCCAATTTGCAAAGTTTGCGAGTTTCCAAGTTGATGTCGGCGTCCATGCCTTCGATTCGCCTGACAATTTCATCCTGCTCGTCTGGCTTGGGAATGGCGATGTGGAGATGATGCAGTTCGGGCATATCCCCCGCCGTGCAGAGGTGGCGTTCACGTTTGGCGAGCGAGAGTTTTGGCATGTCAATTCCAGTGTGGAAATTGTTTTAGCGATCCAATCAGCTGATTACCATTGGTATTTCCATTCGTCTTTAAGGAAGCTTAACAAGCGGCCCCCTCGGCGACAATCATTTGTCAATTTTCAACAGGCTTCGGTCTGTGGTTGGCGAGCGGGGAAAGTGGAGCGGAGGGCGGAGAGGATCGTTTATCGAGTCGCAGCCGGAGCGAAGCGTCCCGCCGCCGAGCCACAGACGGAAGCCGGCCGATGATGTGGCTGCGGATGCCCGCTCGTGACGAGCGCGCGTGCAGGGAGGCGAGGCAGGAGGAGCGAAATGAGCGGAGTCCTGTTCGCCGACCGGAACGTGCGTTGGTCACGGCGCTTCCTGATTTGAATGGCTGGTTCAACCTTGTTAAGACATTGACTTATTCCATTAAAAGCTGCTTGATTATTACAATTATGAGTTCAATCAACGATTTATCAGTCCAACAATTACGTCATGCCGCCAGTCTTAAAGAACAGATTGAAGCCTTGGAAAAAGAATTGAACCAGTTGTTAGGTTCGACCGTTGAACCCGTTGCGGTCAAAATCCCAAAGAAAAAAGGTGGAATGAGCGCGGCTGGCAGGGCCAAAGTAGCTGCCGCCCAAAAAGCGAGATGGGCCAAGGTCAAAGCAGCGAAGCCGGCAGTCAAGGCAGCCAAACCTGCTAAAAAGAAATTTACGATGAGTGCTGCCTCCAAAGCCAAGATCAGTGCAGCAGCCAAAGCAAGGTGGGCAAAAATTAAGGCTGAAAAGAAATAATCGCCAATCCGCTTTCTGTGTTAGCTGGAGTTTTCACCGACTCCAGTTTTTTTAGATAGCATGACTAATCAGAACAAAATGACGGATTGGTCAGAATCGCAAGTTGCGACCGATGGATGATACGGGCAAATGTAGTTTAGTTCGCTTCGGTCTGTGGTTCGGCGAACAGGAAAGTGAAGCGTAGGCGGAGAGACGAAGGAACGGAGCCGAAGCGTAGCGACCGTCGCGGAACCGCAGACGGAAGCCCGCCGCTCCGGTGGTATTTTGTGAATGCAGCTCGTGACGAGCGCAGCAAACCGCGCGCTGGTCACGGCAACCTAACCACGTCTTCAATCGTTACGTTATCAGTCCCCTGCTTCAGGATGGCGAACTTGAATGTAACGCACCTACAATCCTTTCAAAGTTCACCTTGACGGTGTAAATCACCTCCTCCATCGAAAGATTCCAACGGGCAGCCAGGGACTTATAAACAAGGGCAACGTCTGCCGGTTTACAGATGTTGCCTTTAACCTTCGTGAAAGGACCGTCGCTTTCGACTAGAACTCGTTCCCGGGGCGACTGCGCAATGATGCGTTGTCCGCTGGCACTAGCAAGCATGGCTGGATTGATTGAAACGAAGTGACCATCAGCAAACACGTTATCGAGGACTTTTGCCGGTCCGGAGAACCAGTGAAACACTGCGGCTTTGATCCCGTGACGACGAAGCCCTTCCAAGACCGCTCCCTCAGCCCCTCGACTGTGTAAGGTGATGAATCGAGGACGATCCTGAATCGCGCGGAGAACTTCCTCGAACACGCGCTCTTGGATGCTCTTGGATGCCTCTCCCTGCCGGGAGAAATCGAGACCGATTTCTCCTATGAAATTGGCGTGTGGCGCCATTCTCTTGAACGCAGCGAGTTCACGGATACCTTCACTGGCAGACAACGGATGAATACCAAGGGCTGGCGATACCAGCGGATGTTTTCGCAGCCGGTCTGCGGCAACCGCAAAATGAGAAGGGAGATTTGTCACAGCCACAACACGCAGCCCGCTTGTCTGACATTCCCGAATAACATCTTCAGGTGAAGGAAACTGGTCAATATGACAATGCGTATCTATCAACATGTGCGCAGCTCTTTTTTTATGAATGGAGAACCCTTTGCCCGCAACCATGTGAGAACCTCGATGCGCATTCGCTTAACCAGATTTACATAAGACGAAAGGCGATCAAATGGAAGCGTCCCATTACCAAGTAAACCAGCGGCAATTTCTCGGTCAGAATGGTTACGCCGCAGAAAAGCGATCAGCGCCAACAAATCAGCCCTTCCATCGCCATGGAGGTGGTCAACCGATTCGACCGGAATCCCATAAATCTCTTGGTCAAGTTTGCGCTTATGAAGAGATGCACGCCGGAACAGGCACGGTATGCACACGCCACAACCTAGCGGTGCTTTGCCTGATGGTCCTTTTTTGTTAATCCACTGTTCACGATGATTCGCCTTCGCGCAGGAACGAGTCAGCGCATAGGTGCTGCTCAGAAAATCCTTGTCCCGGCAATCTTCCACCATTTCGCCTTTTGTTTTTAGTTCGTAGGGATTGTGGACAGGATTTCGGATGCCAACTTTTTTGAGAATGTGATTGAGGCCCGCTAGAAAGTGTGGGTGAACCGTTCTTGTGCTGCAAGATCCCCGGCGCGCGGGCGTGAGGGGAAAATTCAGCGCGATGGGGCCGTTCTCGGGAATCAATACCGGCGTACCTTCTCCAAGGATTTCTGCAAAATAGCAACCGAGAGCGATAAAGAGGAGTGAACGGCTGCGGAAATTGGTGTCCGCGCCGCCGGATGACAGCCCGACTTGAGTTTGAGCCAGTTCAAACCGGCCTGCGAATTTCTTCAGGCAGGCCTTTTGCAATGCCCTTTGATCCACACCCGGCCCGGAAACATGCCGGTCGTAGTGTCCAACCAGAAGCAATTGTTCGCCCGGATTGTCGGTGAGCCAATCCACCGCGCCAATGAAAGAATCCAGTCCGCCTGAGAAGAGGCAGACGCTTTTTCCGACAGGTCGTCTGAATGCGATACGCCGTTTTCTGGTCTTCTTTTGAATCAGGCGCTTTTCGCCGTGACGGAAGGAAATTTCCCAACGGTCGCCGGTCAGGAATCCAACACAGTCTGAAAGTTTGTTGGAGACACCGGCCCATGTTTTGACGTGCTCCACCGGGATTTCGATGGCCAGGTGCCGGGTCCATTTGTCTTCGGCTCCATCCCGGGACAGTGCTTTGTCCGCCGCGTAAATGCAGGAGGCGATGCAAAGAAAATCCTGAGTTAGATCTGGGACTGCTCGCGACACCTTGAGTAGGGCGGCCGCGTTCACATCGAGAACCACATCTGTGGGCTGTCCCGCAAAGTGAAGGGAGAGCTTGGCGGCCTCTTTTTTAAGATCGGACTCTGGCGCAATTGTAATGGTGATTGCTTGTCTCATGGCTTTGCCTCCCCAAAAATCGAGATTGTGTCCGCAACAATCCCATCCACAATCGCCGCGCCGGAAGCACCGTTCCAATCCACAGATGAAAGTGCCCGCGAAGATTGTAATCCATCAATTTTCGCAGTGATAAAATCGCGGATTTGGCCGGCCATGCTCTCCGCTTTCTCAAATCCATGATTGGCGAGGACGCCTTGATATCCCACCGTCTTAAAAACCTCCAAAATGTAGTGGCCAAAAAAATCGTGAAGCGCACCCTCGATATTTTGGGCAACGGAAGTTACCGATTCGACCAGCCCGTCGATTCCCTTCACATCCTCCGACCAGGTAAGCATGAGCGCCATCAGCGCATCGCGCATCGCGGTTTGTTCAATCAAGCTGGCGGGGCCGCCAAGAAGGTCAGCGAGCGCCAGAACAATTTCGTCCGGAGATTTTCCAGAAAGATCGGTCAACCCCCGCTCCGCCAGCGCTTCGCGGAATCCTTTGGCTCCGACATCAGCCAGGAAGCCACCAATCCCGCGCGCAACCGTTCGCACTGATCCGCCAATTCGGTGCGTTCCACCGCGACCACCGCCGCCGCCTCCCGCACCGGCAGCGGAACCGCCCCCTTGAGAAGAAAGAGGTGCACCGAACCCCAATTGAGGAGCCCGTGCCATCTGGTCAACAAAGCCACTGACAATGGAGGCGGCCTTCTGTGGCGTGACGTACCCCTCGCCCCCCACGCGGGTGGTTTCATTTTTAGCCGGACTCCAGTTTGGCGAACCGGCGTAGTTGGTTGACGTGCCCATAAATTATCTCGCCTTTTGCCTCAGCGCTTTTTCAAACGGAGTTTTGCCGTCTTGGTTTTCCGCGACAATTGACTGGCAGATTTTTCCCAAAGCATTCTGTTTCGCGGCAATCGTGGCTATGTGGATGGCCAATGCGGGAGACAGATCGGCCTTCGGAATCCTGGCAACAACGGACTTGAACTCCCCGGCAATTTGCTCGTCGATTTCAGCGATCTCCATCAGTGCGCGGAATGCCTTTATGTCTCCCGGTGACCGCTGTGCATGTGAAATCAGCTGATGCGTCAAGATTGAACGTTCTGGGGGCTGAAGCTGGTGAATCTCCTTTCGTCCGGCGGTATCACCCATCTCGCTGAGCAGCTTTTTGAGGATCGCCCGAACGATAGGTGGAACCATGGTCATCCCACTCATGGTCGAACCGAGTCGATCGCGCGTCACCCACATGTAATCGCGCAAATCAATACCTGCCAACGGCGGATCCATCGCGAGCCAGCGTTTCATGGGAACCCATTCGGCCACCCCATCTTTTGGCGGCGATGAGGTCGTCCCGGTCTTGGCATCGGGTTTCGGCTCCAACTCTGCGAGGATGCCAACCAAGCCCGTATTGCCATCCATGTCCGCAAATAATTTATCGAACAGCTTCGGCGCCGCATATTCCAAGAGCATGAGCTTCACTAGAATTTCGTCCTTTACCTCGTCAAGTTTGGCGACATCGGCCAGCTTCCGCCGCAGGAAAAAAGCATTCAAAAACCGTTTCACCTGACGCGGATTGCCCTGCAACACATCCGTGACCTGTGAGGCGATGGCCGCTCCGATGCGCAACGACTCGGCCAGTTTGGGCGGAAAAGCAGTTCCCCTGAGCACTTCCAACGCATTGGTCTGGGCAAATGCACAGTAGCGGTCTTTGGCGCGCAACTTTCGCGACTCCTCGCAAACCCGGCTGTAAAGCGAGGACTCCAGATGGCGTTTGCAAAACAAGAGCGTGAGATAGGTTTCAATCTCTGAGGGCGAAAGGCGTGGGAGGCGATATGGAATTTGGATGAGTTTCTCCAAATAATCGTCCACCAGACGCTCGCTTGGATCGGCCTGCCCCTCGGCTAACGTTGATGCCTTCAAAGCATCGCGATAACGCCAGGCGACCGCCTGCCGGATAATCCGGCGATCTGCGCCAATTACGAAGGCCGTATTCGGCACATTGAGGAAAAGTTTGATGGCCTCCAAATTCTCGATGATGCGCTCCGGAGAACAGCGATCCAAATCATCAATTAAGACAACCAGTGTTTTGACGTCACTTTCAGTGAGCATCTTCGCAAAGTCATCGCGAAACTGGCGAATGTCGGAAAGCGCTTCATCCGGGTCCGCCTCGGTGCCCTTTTCGATTGCTGCTTTGGCCGCGTCGGATGCCGACTCCTTCGCGCCCGCCAAGGCGCCTCCGGCCAAGGCGGGAAGCATCGCCGCGAGCCCAACTCCACCCGTCGCCGCGGCCACACCGCCGGCAATGGCTCCGGTGAAAAGCATCCGCATGCCGCGCATGTAATCCACACGCTTGAGCAGCTTGCTGGCGCGCTGCTTGAGCTTCGGACCAAATCGTTTGTGATCGCGCAACGCAGTGAGGATGGAACTCAACAGGGCGGCCTTTGCGTCATCGTAACCCTCGAAAAGCCAGCCATTGAAATAGAGGACAGCCACTCCACTGTAGGGATTAGTTCCCGCGTTCCCGCCTGCGGTTTCTTTCTCGAAGTCGTCACGCAACATCTGCATGATGCTCGATTTGCCACCACCCCAATCGCCAAAGACGCCGATGGTCGCTGGCAACACTGATGGGTCCATTATCAGTTCACGGATGAGATCAGCGTGAACCCGAAAGCCAAAGAGATCATCCGTTGTTTCGTTGTCAGACCACATATTGGTTTTTGTTCGTCATGAAGACGAATTCAGAATTTAAAACCGACGCATGGCACTGCGGTGGCGTCGCCAATCCAAGGCTTGGCTTTGTTGAAACCCAGGCTGGCCACCCCGTTTGGTTGGGGATTTTTTGGCTTGGCAATCCGCGACATACAGTGAGTCTGCCAAGCGGAGATTCCAGTGACAAGAAACTTGCATCGTCAAATCAAACAAGCCTGAAGTTGTTGAGCCGCATAAATGAGAGGAATTCGTTCTTGTTCCAGCAATTTACCATCGCGGTTGAGGAAATCGAATAATTCCCGCTCTGTCTGGGAGAGATTTAATCCGGCTCGCGACGTGTAGGCGGAGGCATCAACGGCAAAATTCTTGAACTTGGCGAATGTTTCCATGCTCATCATGACGCTTTCCGTGAGCGGATGCTGTGACCGCAAAAACGCGAGTGATTCAAAACCATGCGTGTCCATGTCGCCCCAATAAACCAAACGAACATTTGCCAGCCACGGAAGCCGGCACAGATGTGAGACAGCGTCGCCTCCACCAAAGAGCGCGACAGTTCTCGGAAGCGACGGCAATGTAAGAAAAGTCATTTCATTTTCAACAATGATGACGTTGCCCGCCGTCAGGCGGAGTCGTTCCGCTTCTTCGAGTGGAATGGCGAAATCACAAAAGGGAAAATGTGCCGCCTCGGAAATTTCAGCATCGAGAAAACGAAATCGAACCAGCGGCTGCTTTTGTCGGAAACCAAAACGCTTTTCAAAACTCGTGCCGTCCGCCCCAACACAATTAGGGGCGACCATTGGAAGCAGTTCGTTCAACACGCCACGTTTGCGCTCAATAAACTTCGTGTCCACCTCGACAGGCAGTTCACGCAAATAACAATTGGGGCGCCCATGTTTTCGCAGGTGGGCGCATACCGCAAGCAATCCATTCCATTCTCCGGCATTAGCCACGACTTTGAGGGGTTTTGCTTGCGCCCACAATGTAAGTTCAGGAAACTGCTGCTGAATCAGGTTGTAGTCGGCCTGAAATCCACGAACCTCCTTCAGTTTATTCAGGAAACGAACAAAATCTTCTTGAGTGAGGAACGCAACGGTGCTTGGAATTTTCTGCGTTCCCAACCGGCGAAAGCTTCGGTCTTTCCAAGTGATCTCGTAACCAAAGCCCGCCTGCTCTTTTGATTCCTTTCGCAAGGTTTCAATGGCGGCACGGTCGGCAACGAAATCCTTTGGTTTTGCCAGCCCGCCACCAAAAACATTCAACGGGAAAAAAGATTCGCCGGTGCATAAGGAGCGGAGAAAGTCCTCGTAAAGGTTCAGGGCGCGACGGCGTATTTGATCAGGCGTTAGCATGGGCGGTTTGAGTCGGAGCTTGTCGGGCCAGATGTTCACGCACTTCTTCCACCGACACGGTGCGGACCGTGGATGCCTGGGTGGTCGGATTAAGCGTCAGATGGTAGCTCGACACAAATGGTTCGACCACGCGGGCGCGGGCGTCGAATGGACAGACAATGAGCAATTGCAGATGGAATTGAGCGAACAAATGGAGCGCGTACCGCGAATTTGTTTCATCGGAACGTGAAAACATTTCATCCACCACGACGAAACGGAACGACTGCGGATTTTGCCGGTCTTTGGCAATGCCATATTGATAGGCCACCGCCGAGGCGAGGATGGTGAATGCCAATTTCGCTTTCTGCCCGCCCGATTTGCCGCTGGTATCTTCGTAAATATTTTCCTGCTTCCCGCTTTCCCGGTCGCGTTCCTCCACCGCGAATGCAAGCCAGTTGCGCGTGTCAGTGACCTTGGCTGACCAATCGGGTTTCTCCCTAAACAGATCAATCAAATCGCTGATTCGCTGGAAAGCGGTTTCACGCGCTGCGCCGTCAGGTGCAAGGCCGTAGTCGAGGCAACCCTTGAGTCGTCCGCGAAAGTTGCGGATGTCCGGGTCGGATGCTTGGTTCGCGCGGATGGTGATGTAGGTGCGCGGCGAATACTCGATGCCTTTCAAGGTGCCGTTAAGATGGTCAATCTTGCTCTGGATGCCCTCGCAATGTTCCTCAAGCGTGTCTTGAAACTTCACGATATGCACCAGCACGTCACGGCTCATCAAATCCTGGAATTTCTGGTCATGGCGGGGCAAATCGTCGCGCCGCACGTTTTCCTCGAAGCGGAGAAAATCGGGAATAAACTCTTCACCAGCGGTGAGATCAGCCTTCAGGTCGGGGAAATCACCAAGAAAATTCCCCATAAAACGCGTCGCAAAACCCACAACCTTTCCACGGCTATTTTCAAGCTCAAGTAGCTGGCTGCCGACAGCCGTTTCAGCTTTGTGTAACGCTACGGATGCGTTCTCAATGGTCAGTTCCGTTCCGGCCAGTAACTGTGTGACAACCACATCGAAGGCGGTAAGATCAATTTCTTTACGATCTGCAAGTGTGGTCTCACATTCAGCCAGACGGTGATTACTCGCTTGCTGGCGGTTTTCAAGTCCGCCACGCTTGCCCGCCGTTTCGGTTTTGGTCGCGTCCTGTGCGGCGATTTGCTTTTCAACTTCACCAAGTTGCTGCCGCAGTTTTTTTATTTTGTCGGAGCTTTGCTCCAATTCAAGCTTCTGCTGTTCCAATTCTTCCCGCCTGGCTGCCGCTGATCGCCAGTCAATTTCAGGGAACAAGCGAAACCCCTGCAATTTTCCAGCCTGTGCCGCGCGCGTGGTGGCAGCTTTTTGACGACGCTCGGCATCAGTGATGATTGTTGCCTGATTTTGGGCGGCGATGGCCAACTGATTTTGCTCATCTTCCAGCCGCAGAATCTTTTCGCGATTTGACCAGCCGAGAATATGGTTGCGCGGATCGTTGATGGCCGTGGAATCGTCTTTGATGTGCCGCGTTCCAGCGGAACGGATCAAACCCTGCATCGTCAGGGCAAAGCCAGATGCGTTCTCGAATTCCTCGATGCTCTCGCAGCAACGATAATTAAAATGGGTTCGCAGTTCGCTTTCCACCCAGCGTGAAAGCGGATGGCCATCCTTCAATTCCATCCGCTCGATGACGCGGCCCTTGTCATGTGAGGGTTGGAGGCCTGGCACGTCCCTTGGCACGCGATGATAAACCACGCGCCCGCGCAGATCGTTGTCATTGATGAAACGGTTGACGCGCGAGTAAAGATGTTCCGGCACGAGCAGCGAAAGGCCGAACCCGCGCAACAGACGTTCCAGCGCACCGCGCCATTGCGCGCTGTATTCCGGTCGCACATCCATCAACTCACCGGCAAAAGGCAGGTCAGCCACGTCAACCCCCGCGCCCTGCGCGATAGCCAGACGCATCCGCCGCTGCATTTCGGGGATCAAGTCCGGCCGGTTGCGAAGTGAACGCAACTCGTCTTCCAAGTTTTTGTGCTGAATCCCAATGCGTTTGAATTCCTGCTCCGCTGTCGCTTTCTCATTTGCCGAAGCGGTGATGATGTCACTTTGCTTTTTCTGTTCCGATTCCCCCCATTTTTGCAATTCATAGAATTGCGGTTCTGTGGTGATCTCCTGCTTCAGCCCAAGTTCGGCAAGGCATTTTTGATACTGGCCAGCCAGCGTTTTGCGCTCCTGCTCCATTTTAGCAGCGGTGTTTAAGTCGCCCTGCACGCGCTCCAACTCTTTTCCAACCTCATCATTGGTGATGGCCTGTTTAAGTGAAAATTCTTGTTGTTTGAGTTCTTCCAGAGTGCCGGTGAGATTTTTAATCTCGATATCGAACACGCGAATTTGCTCGGCGAGTGATACCAGTTCAACTTCGAGCAACGCTTTGAGTTGAACGGCAAAACACGCCGGCAAGTTTTCACGAAGCTGCTTCCCCGCACCGAGCTGTTCGTCATACTTTGAAATTTCCGCCGCCTTTTCCACGACTGGCTGGAGCAATGCCAACTGCTTCTTCGCAGTTCGGATCGCATTCCAACATTCTTTTAAGTCTTGGTAATGGTGCTCCAGCCGATCCACCAGTTCTTTGGCGTCCAGCTTGTCGAGCATGTGATCGCGGATGAATCCGCTGACGTGACTAATTTCCTTGATGGCAACCGTCTGGCTGAACAAGGCCAGGGTGGTCGTGGATTCCATCCGCAGATAACGGACGACTTTCTCGGCATATTCGCTAAAACTGTCCTCCACCTCAAAGCCGCGTTGACGAAGGGATTTTTTCCAAGCCCGTGATTCACCAAGGCCGTCAAAATCTTTCTGAATGGAACGCTCGCTTCGCGCCACCAAAAAAAGCTTTCTCACATCGTCATCTTGAACCCAAAGAAGCTGCGCCAAGGTGATGGCCTCACCCGTCGCCGCGTTGGTAAAAGTGGCCAGCAAGATTGAGGGCGATCCGCCGGGCTTGCGGAGAAATTTGATCTGCGCCCGCGACTCGTCGGATTCACTTTGACTGCCATAGGCTCCGAGAACATACGTTTTCTCGTCACGTTCTTTTTTCTTCGCCCCGCCAGCGGACAAATTGTAGTTCCGCTTCATTTTGGGAACGAGCAACGTGAGCAACGCATCCACCAGCGTGGATTTGCCGCTGCCATTTTCACCGATCAGCAATGCCGTCTGCCCCGCTAGGTCAAGGATATGAACCTTTTCGTGAAAAGTTCCCCAATTGCGGACTTCGAGCCGTTGCAGGCGAAACCCAGGCGATGAAAGCATATTATTGTTGGTTGTCGCGTGTGTTGACATGGGCTTCAAGTTGTTCACGAAGTGCCTTCAATGTTTCGGCTGGGAAACGAGCCTTGATGACACGCCGCACTTCGTAGCGTTCCTCGCCTTCACCACCGGGCATTTTGCGGAGCAAGCCAATCTCTTCGGCCTTGGTGATGTATCCTTCAATCCGTTTGTCTGCCTTGATCTCGTCATTGCTGCCGGGGAAAAACGGCGTTACGAGCTGCATGATTTCATCCTTTCGCAAGATAAGCCGGCTTTCGTCGTGAACCTTTTCATCAAACTGAAGCAGTTGTTCCCGCAAGACGACGCCGATGATGGCAACACCCTTGGTCAGTTTGTCGCGACGGAACAGGCGCGGGATTCCGGCGCTGTCCTCTTGGTCGGCTTGCTTGAGATAAGCGAAACCATCTTCCTCGTGGACGACAAGATTGAGACCGATTTCTTGGAAATAATTTTCAATGTGCGGACGATACCGCAGCAACGCTGCCCACAAATCAGCCTCATCTGAATAGATTGCGTCTTGCAACAGCCGGACTTTGACAGCGGCTGACGGAAAAGTTTTGGGTGGGTTCGGATTCATGTGTTGGAAAAGACAATTTGCGGCACACGGTAGCGGCGGTCCGGCTGGCCGGGGATTTCAACCGAATCAAAAGCGTCAAACACCATGTGCGGTCCATCAGACTCGGCGATGAACAAATAAGCCAGCACTTCCAATATTCCGTTGCGCGGCGGGCAAATCTCAAGCAATTCCGGCAGGGAGATTTGAACGCGCGTTTGCAAACAATCCCGGATGTTCTGGCGCAGCCGCTCGAAGTCCACTGGATGCAGGCGCAGGAACGCCTCCAGCGTCTCGCGATAATCTCCGCCTGCGCTGACTTCAAGACTGCCGCCAAACTCGACGCTTTCCGGCGGCGTCCATGACGCCTTCGACATGAGCGAGGCAAGCGTGATGCTGGCGTCCATGTCGAGCAATTCAGTTTGTGGTGATAAATCGCGCGTGCGATGCGCCAGCGCTTTGATTTCTTGGATCAGCCGGCCTACCTCCCGCCGCTCCGCTGACTCACGCACATCCAGCACCCGCCGAAGTTGCGCCACAAGCCGTTCGTTGGAGGCGACCACTTTGTTGCCTTCGGCGCGGAGGCTCGATTGCAATTTCCGTAACAGCACGTCACCCCGTAATTCATCCGCCAAGGTTGGAAGCGCGTAGGCCGCTTCGACCAACTCAACAAATTGCCGCCGCCGTTCCGGTGCGAGGAGGAAATCCCAAAAGGCATAAAAACTCTGCCCCTGACTCGACTCGCGAAGCCTGTCCTGGGCATCAAGCGTCTGGCTGACAATCCCGCCACGAGTGGCCGTCGTGTCAGTCTGCCGAACCGCGATTTCCTCCGTGACCGTCCGAAAGTGCCGCTCAACTTCCCGGAAATCGCCGAGTAGTTGGCGCGCGATTTCGAGCAGGTTCTGAAAGCGTTCGTTGATTTGGGTCGCATTGTAAACCGGCACAACTCCCGTGCGTTCAATCTCCTCGATCTGTTCTTGAAGTCGTGCTTGCTCGGCTCGCAGCCGCTGGATTCGCACGTCTGGTTCGCGCGTTGAGTTTTCGACGATTTCCGCAAGTGTCCCGGCAAGATTCTTGAATTTGGACTCCGTGCCGACATGGGGACGCGGCTTGAGTG
>Ga0206810_1019_pt2 | contig 22604 bp, 17 predicted proteins | sample Alteio_BWOrgCont_56_FD_152889 | JGI IMG/M metagenome (GOLD analysis project Ga0206810, IMG submission 152889) | Enriched cells from forest soil in Barre Woods Harvard Forest LTER site, Petersham, Massachusetts, United States -... | ecosystem: Environmental > Terrestrial > Soil > Temperate forest >...
ACGGCAGAGTATTTAAGCGAAGCAGAAAAAACGGCAATTGCATTCGTTTATTTTGTAGTCCATCTCGGCGATCAGGATTTTCAAGTCAGCGATGGCATCGTGGTTATTGACGATCCAATTTCGAGCTTTGATTCCAATTCGTTATATCAGGCATTCAGTTTTTTGAAAAACGCCGTGAAAGATGCCGGGCAAGTTTTCATTTTTACGCACAATTTCGATTTCTTGAAACTGCTGTTAAATTGGCGACACCACCATCGTGACGGCGCGGGCTATTATATGATTAAGAATTATTTTGATGGTGACGTCCGCTGCGCCCCTCTTGAAAAAATGGACAAGGAATTGTGCGAATACGAAAGCGAATACCATTATCTTTTCAAGCTGCTAAAAATGATGCGAGACGACCAAGACGGTTCTATAGCGAAAGCGTATCCGATTCCAAACGTTGCTCGAAAAGTTTGGGACACTTTTTTGATGTTTAGCGTTCCGAACGGAAAGTCGAACTATAAAAAGATGGACGAGCTAAAAGCGGCTGGCCGCGACGAACAAAAACTGGATGCCATTTACAAATTCACAAATGACCAGTCTCACATTACCGGCGCCGGATTTAATCCTGCCCTCGTGCCTGAAACAAAAAAAGTGGTCAAAGAATTGTTGGAAATGATGGATGCTATAGCACCTCAACATTTTAAGGCAATTGACACTGCTACCAATTGACGTCCTCAACTTGCCATTTCTGGCAAGTTATACCCCCAAGTCTCCCAGGGAAAACTGGTAGGATTACGCCATGTATGCAATCTGGCGACACTTGAATGATTTGATTTAGAGGTTAAAACATTACCGAAGATCGAAAATTGCATTTGGCCTTTTTGCGTTCAAAATGCTAGAATTTGAAGCGCAATGCCAATTTTCAAAATTGAAAAGCTGAAGGCCAAACAATTAAGTTTGAACCAAAATGGTTTTGGCGACGAATATGAATTGCGGGATTTCTTCGCAGCAAATCTTGTAGAGATATTGGGCGTTCGTTTTTTAGAAAAGGAATATCAAACGACTGATGGGAGAATTGATACCCTTGGTTTGGATGAGAACAACAGCCCGGTGATAATTGAATACAAGTGGAAGGAAAAGGAAGATGTATTATCTCAAGGGTTGTTTTATTTCGCTTGGCTCAAGAAAAATAAAAAGCATTTTGATTTGCTCGTGGCGAGTCGGCTCGGCAAAGACACAGTTGTCAATTGGGATCAACCTAGAGTGATTCTGATTGCACAAGGATTCAATAATTATATCAAGGCGGCAGTTCAGACATTGAGCAATGTCGAGTTAAAAACATATTCAGTGTATGAAGGCAGCATTCTTCAATTGGATAATGAATACAGTCCACAACCTGAAAAAGCATTCACAGGAAAAAAGCCTAGTGAAGCGGATAGCCACGATAAGACTAATTATGATCTCAATTTTCATCTGAACACGACTTCGCCAGAAATGCGGAAGCTGGCGAACGAATTACGCGATAGGATTCTTCAATTACCATCCGTCGAAGAAAAGCTAGGTCAAAAAACAGGAATTACATACCGAACCACCAAGAGCTTCACAAGGTTTGAATTTAGAAAAACGTGGATTCAAGTTCTTTTGAGAAAACCAAAATACGCGGAAGACACCGCTGGACTGGTTAAGGACATAACTAGCAATGAATGGGGATATTTAGGGATGGTCAAATTTACACCTGACATTGGCATCGAGCAGGTTTTCAACCTGATTTTGGCTTCATATAAATCAACCCTGTAAGGTGCTTTTTTCATACAGGCCAGTTTTGGCACGTTTGCCCACCTACTTCCGGTCGTTGGGATTTTCTAAACTATCCGCGTGATGTAAAAATGTCATTCATCACTGCTTGTTAGATACTCCACACTCGTTTTTGAAGTGAGCGTATATGAGTGCGGCTGCACGCTCGGCTTTACGCATATAGGTTCGAACATCGTCTATCTTCCCCCGCAAAGAAGGACGCAGAAACAAAGTTTGGGTAATCTGTCCATATGCCATCTTTGTTTTTTCAGGTTCGATTGGTGGAATTACCGGCGTTTCAGGGGCAAGAATATTTTCAAGGATGAAGAATGGTTTTCTGGCTTCAATTAACAGTTTTTTGTCCATTAAAACTAGGTTCGATTGGACGGCGGCAAGAATCTCTTTTTTGGTCTTTGGATCGCCCTTGGCGAACCGTTCCTGCACTGCACACGCGAATTCAAAGGTTTGTTCTGACAGCTTTAACCGCTGTTCCACAAGTTGCTCGGCGTTGTTAAGCAATTCCTCAAGACCCTTTTTCATCTTGAGGAGTTCAACACGCCGTCGGCCATATTCTTCGTCTGATAGGCGGCTTCCGTCTGCATTAGAGGATGCGGTTTTTAGCTTCACTAGATTGTCAATTTCCTGCGTGCACTCCTGATACGCTTTCTGCTGTGACTGGATGATTTCAATTTGCGATGCAGCCTCTTGCCCATGCAATTCATGTAGGTATTTGACGGCCCACTCCTTGAACTGCTTTGAAATGCAAATGCGAGCAAGGCTCTCATTGATTTGTTTTTCTAGCTCAAGTTCAGACACATATTTTTGAAGACACACTGGACGTTTGCTTTTTGAGCAGTGGTAATAGGTATATTTTAGAAATTTCGGATTTACCATTTTTTCAATGGGTGTCTCACAGCGCGGACAAATATTCTGTTTGCGATATGCAAATTTGTATTTGCAGTTACCGCAAATCGCCTGATGCTTTTCCTCGGCTGTCACCGCCCGTCCGCAATCACCGCACCGGATCATTCCTGTGAAGGCAAATTCGAGATTTGATTTCGGGCGGGGATTTCCATGGCGACCGAGCAAAGTCTGCACCCGGTCATATTCAGCCTCGGTGACCATCGGCTGATGTTTTCCTTGAAACCATTGACCGCTGCCATTGGGATATTCAAACCAGCCATAATAGAACGGCCTTGTGAAAATTTTATAGATGGTGCTTCGGACAAGTGGTTTGCCGCCTGTTCGCCGTGTTGTGCGTGTTCGCAAGCCCCATTCTTTGTCAGCAATCTCAATAATTTTTGGTGGGGTATAGAGGCCGGTCAGCATCAAATCCCACATGCGCCGGATGAGAGGAAATCGCTCGGGGTCTGGGATAAGTGTGTTCTGACCAGTGATTTTGTCGGTATGGTTTAGATAGCCTGGCAGGGCTTGGCCTGGATACCAGCCATTCTCCCTTTTTGTTTTCATTCCGCGCTTCACGTTCTTACTCAAGTCATCGACATATTTTTGAGCCATTCCGAATTCGATATACATGAGGAGGATGTTGTCATCCTCGCGGGCATAACTTTGGGCCGGTGTCATCACTTTGATACCATGCTGCTTGATTGCCCAGATGATGGAACCGCCGTCCACGGGGTTGCGGGCAAGACGGTCAAGTTTCCAGCAGATAATGCCGGTGGCTTCGCCACGGTAGAGGCGCTGCATCATGCTGTTGAATACCGGACGCCCTGGGTCTTTGGCGGATTTTGATTCTGTCAGAATTTCTGCGATGGGCAGATTAAGTTTTTTGGCAATCTGCTCCAATTCGCGGGTTTGGGATTCAATGGAAAGAACCTGCCGGTCTTCGGCTTCGGATGATTTGCGGCAATAAATGAAGTATCCAGACATGAAGATTTGTTATTAACGAAGCGGAAGCGGGCAACCTTGGGTGATATAAGGCAATGCTACCCCGCCAAAATAGAGGCGTCAACGAAGCTGCTATTTTACCTTGTTCAATATCCCGAAAAAGCGCAGCAGGCGCATGGCGATCTCCTGCACTTCATCGTCTGATAATACCTCCCCGAATTCCTCCTGATAAATGGCTTTGAACTCGTCTATGGCCTCGCGGCTCAATTGATTTGGTGTTTGCATATCAGCAACATTACCGGCGTGTAACTGCCGGGAAAAGGGGGGCAAAAGTGCCAGAATTGGCACGTCAGGTTTCTCCTACCTACCTTGACTAATATAGAAATATATGTTGTAGTATGGCCGATAACACTGTGTCTGGCCCGGCACAGTGCTTTTCGCAAACGTGCCAATTCTGGCCCATTTGCCCCCCTACGCCAGTTGTTGCTGCACGGCTATTCTTTGGCTCTGAACTCGCAATGAGTTCAACTGTTCAACCATGCCGTCGCTACCAAATTATTTGCGAACCAATCGGAAGCAATCTGCACTTTCACAAGAGGAAGTGGCTTTTTTGCTGGGCATGAAGGGAATGGACAAGGGGAAGAAGGTGTCTCGCGACGAAAGCTACGCTCGCGTTCCGACACTGGAATTCGCCCTGGCGTATGAGGCGATATATGGCAAACCAATCCGAGAATTGTTTGCCGGTCTCTACGAACAGATCGCGCCGGAAGTGTCTGCTCGCGCAAAAATAATTTCCTACCGGAAAAACGGGTCGCCTGATCCAAAGAGACAGCAAGTTCTTTCGGAACTGGCTCTCCGGCATAAGAAATTAGTCATTTAATAATAATCACTTCACATATGAATCAAACTACATCAAAACAAATTCGTATTCTTGCCATCGCGCTATCGGCTAATGGCTTCGGCTATTGTGTCATGGAAAACCATGGAATGCTCGAAAAGGGGAAAAAAAGGGCGAAGGGAAATAAAAACCTCCACTCTCTTTCCAAAATCGAAAAGCTGATGAAACAATTCCTGCCTACTGCTTTGGTTTTGCAAGATGTAAATGCTACGGGTTGCCGTCGTGCCCCTCGAATCAAAGCATTGCACCAGCAAGTCATCGGATTGGCAGCGAAACAAAAGTGCAAGGTCGCGCTTATAACGAAGGAAAAATCGCGAATTACATTGCTTGGTGATGTCAAAGGGACAAAGCATGAAATGGCGGAATTTCTTGCTCAAAAATATCCCGTTGAACTTGCCGGTAAATTACCGCCCAAACGCCGTCTGTGGGAGACCGAAAATTCTCGTATGGACATTTTTGACGCGGTCGCATTGGCTGTGGTGTTTCGGATGATAGAAAAGTGAGTGTTGGAGTAGCGGGATGATTTTATTGCTCCTGAAATTGAACCGCTTATCATAAATGAAACGCCGTGATAAACTAGAAAATGTTGGGTGTTGAAATCACAGCGCGAAATTTAATGACAACCGTTTATCACGCAAAATACCTCGCGCATGAATTAACGAAGCGGTGTCCGTCAGATAGCCTCCAAAAATTGGCGGCAACCTTGGCGGATGCTCAAGTTGATCTCAATCCGCATCAAATAGATGCGGCGCTTTTTGCGTTCCGGTCGCCGCTTTCCAAGGGTGCGATCTTGGCCGATGAGGTCGGACTTGGAAAAACAATCGAGGCCGGAATTCTTCTTTCGCAGAAGTGGGCGGAGCAAAAGCGCAAACTTTTAATCATCGTCCCTGCCGCGCTTCGCAAGCAGTGGAATCAGGAACTTGCCGATAAATTTTTTCTGCCTTCGGTGATTTTGGAAAATCGCTCGTTCAAGCAAATCATCAAGCAGGGCAATCTCAATCCCTTCGTCCAAAATGAAATCATCATCTGCTCGTATCACTTCGCCCGCGCTCAAGATGCGTATATCAAACAGGTGAATTGGGACTTGGTGATAGTGGACGAAGCTCACCGCTTGCGAAATGTCTATAAGCCGACGAACCGCATTGCCAACGCGATAAAAAATGCGATTGCCCATGCGCCGAAAGTTTTGCTGACGGCAACACCGTTGCAAAACTCAATCCAAGAACTTTACGGCTTGGTGAGCATCGTTGACGATTACACCTTCGGCGATCTCAAAAGTTTCAAGGCACAATTCGGGCTTCTGCGGACGGAAGAAGATTTTGCCGCTCTGCGTGAACGTATCAAGCCGGTTGTCCAGCGAACGCTACGGCGGCAAGTTTTGGAATACATCAAATACACGAACCGCATTCCGATTACGCAAGAATTCGTCCCGTCGGACGCGGAGCAAAAACTGTATGATTTGGTGTCCGGCTATTTGCAGCGCGAAACGCTGTATGCGCTGCCTTCAAGCCAGCGTCAATTGATGACGCTCATTTGCCGCAAACTGCTGGCGTCTTCGACCTACGCAATCTCCGGCACGCTTGACGCGCTGGCGAGCCGACTTGAAACGGCGTCGGCTGAAAATATCCCGACTATCGCAACACCCGAAGAAGTCGCTGCTGATTTTGAGGCGATTGATGAAGTCGAGGAAGAATGGGACGAAGACGATGCGCCGGAAAAAGCGGAGCGGGTTTATACGGCGGAAGATAAAGAGCGGATGCGCGCTGAAATTAAATCGCTCCGTGAATTCAAGGAGCTTGCCGCGTCTATCGTCAAAAATTCCAAAGGGGAAGTTCTGCTCACCGCACTTGCAAAGGGGTTTGCCAAAGCCCGCGAGCTTGGTGCGCCGGAAAAGGCAATCATCTTTACGGAATCCACCCGCACACAGGAATATCTTTTCAGGGTTCTCGAACAAACGCCGTATGCGGGCAAAATTGTCCTGTTCAACGGGTCAAACAAAGATGCCAAGTCAAAACAGATTTATGCCGCATGGATGGAAAAGCACAAAGGCACGGATCGCGTCACTGGTGCGCCAAGTGCCGACATGAGGCAGGCGCTCGTGGATTATTTCCGTGATGAGGCAATCATTATGATTGCAACCGAAGCGGCGGCGGAAGGAATCAACCTGCAATTCTGCTCGCTTGTCGTGAATTACGATTTGCCGTGGAATCCGCAACGTATCGAGCAACGCATTGGCCGCTGTCACCGTTACGGGCAAAAATACGATGTCGTGGTGATTAACTTCCTGAATAAAAACAATGCCGCCGATCAAAGAGTGTATCAACTTCTGCGCGACAAATTTCAGCTTTTTAGCGGCGTATTCGGCGCGAGCGATGAAGTCCTCGGCAGTATTGAATCCGGCGTGGATTTTGAGAAACGCATTGCTGACATTTATCAAAACTGCCGGACAACGGATCAAATTGAATTCAACTTCAACACCCTGCAACGCGATTTGGAAATAAGTATTGATGAGCGGATGGGGCAGACACGGCAAAAGTTGCTGGAAAATTTTGATGAAGCAGTCCAAGAAAAGCTGCGCCTCGGCAAACTGCAAACGGAAGAAACCTTGGGGCGTTACGAACAATGGCTCTGGCAAATCACACGCTTTTATTTGCAGGATTACGCGCAGTTTGAAGACGGCAAAAATGCTTTTGTGCTGACACGCAATCCGTTCCCGCAAGAAAACATTCATCCCGGCCCATATCGCTCCGGCAAGAATGTGGAAGATGCAAACCTTTACCGCGTCGGGCATCCGCTGGCGCAAAGAATCATCGAGAAGTGCAAAGATTTGGCGACGCCGGGGGCGGAATTGAATTTCAATTATTCGGGAACGGGGCGAATCATTTCAGTTGTCGAGCCGTTGTGCGGCAAAAGCGGCTGGCTTACAGTTCAAAAACTCACCGTCACGGCATTTGAAACGGAAGATCATATTTTGCTCGCGGGTGTGACGGATGACGGCAAGCCATTGGATGAGGAGCAATGCCGCCGATTGTTGACGTTGCCCGCGTCTGAAAATGCGCTGCAAGGTGGCGACGCACACGAAAAACAACTTGGCGAATTGCTGAATGTGAATCGCCAGACGATTTTCGACGGCTTGGAAAAAAAGAACGCCTCGTATTTCGAGGGTGAATTGGACAAGCTGGATCGTTGGGGCGAAGACCAGCGGGCTTCCTTGAAACTGGTGCTCAAAGAATTGGAAGATCAAATCAAGGACACCCGCCGCAACGCGCGCCTTGCACCAAACCTGCCGGAAAAATTGAAACTGGAACGCGAGAAGCGCAGTTTGGATTCAAAGCGCGATGAGGCGTGGAAGCAATACGAACAAGCGGCGAAAGACATTGAAAGCCGCAAAGATAATTTGATGGATGAGGTTGAAAAGCGTCTGAAACAGCAAGTGAGTGAGCAAAAATTATTTACCGTTCGCTGGCTGGTCAAATAAAGGTAAAACTGTGCAAATAATGTATAATTCTAACCATGTCACAACAACCTGAAAAATTTGAAGCGACTTCGGTGAACATCACCGATGAACAAAAAGCGAAGCTGAAATCGCTGTTTCCTGAAATCGTCACAGAAGGCGGAAAGATTGATTTTGACCGGCTCAAGCTAACGCTCGGCGATGCGGTGGACGCGGGCAAGGAACGCTATGGCATGAACTGGCCGGGAAAGGCGGATTGTTTCAAGACGATCCAGCGGCCAAGCATGGCGACGCTCGTGCCGGCGCGGGATGAATCCGTAAATTTTGACACGACGGAAAATCTCATCATTGAGGGCGACAATTTGGAAACGCTCAAGTTGCTGCAAAAAGCGTATCTCGGCAAAGTGAAGATGATTTACATAGACCCGCCTTACAACACGGGCAACGATTTTATTTATCCAGACGATTTTAGCGAAAGCCTTGAAACTTATTTGCGATACACGGGTCAAGCTGATGCTCAAGGACGAAAATATTCAACTAATTCTGAATCGGATGGTAGGTTTCACTCCAAGTGGTTGAACATGATGTATCCGAGACTGTTCATAGCACGAAATTTATTGCACGAAAATGGAGTGATGTTCATAAGCATTGACGATGGTGAAGTTGCGAATGTGAGACGATTATGCGATGAAGTATTTGGAGAAGACAACTTCGCCGGAACTATTGTTTGGAAGAAAAAAACAAACGGCAATAACATGGGAGAAATTCCCCCTGTGCATGATTACATTGTTTGCTACGCCAAGCATTTGAGTGAAAATTCGATCTACGGGTTTCCCATTTCAAAGGAATATATTCAAAAAGAATATGCAAACCCGGACAATGACCCTAAAGGGGATTGGACAACATCAGATTTGTCTGCAAATCACGAAGGCCCTTATTTTGCTATCACGAATCCTAAAAATGGAGAAGAATTTTTCCCTTCAAAGGGTCGTTATTGGGTTTTTAATGAAACCGAAGTTAAGAAACGAATTGCTGATGGGAGAATAATTTTTGGAAAAAGCGGCGATGCTCGTCCAGTTCAAAAAAAATACTTGTCCGAACGAACAAGTATGCGAATCAAAGCAGAAACTTGGTGGGACAAGCATGGTCTGAATGAAGATGGGACAGAAGAACTTGGAAATTTGGTGGCAACGAAAGTATTTAACCATAGTAAGCCTTCGATATTGATAAAGCACATTGTCAATATTTCAACCAAAGACGATGAAATCGTATTGGATTTTTTTGCAGGAAGTGGAACTACTGCTCATGCTGTGTTGGAAAAAAATAAAGAAGATGGAGGCAATCGCAAATTCATTTTGGTTCAATTACCTGAACCAACTGAACGCAAGGATTTCAAAAACATTTCCGATATTGCTAAAGAGCGAGTTCGCGCAGTAATCAAAAAATTAAACCAAGCTGACAAAAATCAACTTCCGGGTTCCCAAGAAAAGAAACAAGACAGAGGTTTCAAAGTTTTCAAACTACAAAGCTCGAATTTCAAGGCGTGGAATACGGAGCAACCGAAGGACGATGCGGAACTGGTCAAACAATTGTCGTTGCATGTTGACCACCTCGTCGCGGGGCGCACGCAAGACGATGTGCTTTACGAACTGCTGCTCAAGTCCGGTTTCCCACTGGATACGAAAGTCGAAAAAATCTCGCTGGCCGGAAAGGATGTCTTTTCCATTGCAGATGGCGCGATGCTGATTTGTCTCGAAAAAGAACTCACGCCGGAAGTCATCAAGGCGATGGCGGAGAAAAAGCCGGAGCGCGTCGTCTGTCTCGACGCCGGTTTTGCGGACAACGACCAGCTTAAAACGAATGCCGTCCAGACGATGAAGTCGAAAGGGGTAACGAAATTCCAAACGGTATGAAGTTACAATTCGACGCCAAACAAGAATTTCAAATTGACGCAGTAAATTCTGTCGTTGATCTCTTTGACGGCCAACCTTTGAACAAAGGCGATTTTGAGATTTCTTTTGAGGCAAAAGGACAAGGACTTTTTGGTAGCCAGATGCAAACAGAGTTGGGCATTGGAAATATGCTCACCATTGATCGTGAAACAATTCTCAAAAACCTTCAAACCGTCCAAGAGCGCAACGATTTGGACGCGGACAAAAATCTTCAACCGATAGATTACAACGCAAACGCGCCTGCGCCGCTGAATTTCTCCGTGGAAATGGAAACCGGCACGGGCAAGACGTATGTATATCTCCGCACGATTTTTGAACTCAACAAAAAGTATGGGTTCAAAAAATTCATCATCGTCGTTCCGAGCGTGGCGATCCGCGAGGGCGTGCTGAAAAATCTCGAAATAACAAACGACCATTTCAAGGCACTCTACAACAATGTTGAATTTGAGTATTTCGTTTATGACGCGAAGAAAGTGAACCGGCTGCGTCAATTCGCGGTGAGCAATCAGATTCAAGTGCTGGTCATCAACATTGACGCTTTCAATAAAAAGGACATTGCCGTCATTTTTAAGGAGGCCGACAAACTTTCCGGTCGCCAGCCAATCGAGTTTATCCAAGCAACGAAGCCAATTGTCATCATTGATGAGCCGCAAAGCGTGGATAACACGGAAAAGGCGCAAGAGGCAATCCGCTCGCTCAACGCTCTCTGCACGCTCCGCTATTCGGCTACGCATAAAAATCCTTACAACCTGATTTATTCGCTCAATCCGATTCGCGCATTTGAACTCCGGCTGGTGAAACAAATTGTCGTTGCGAGCGTCACGGGTGAAGGGGCGCAAAACGATTCGTATGTGAAACTGGTTTCCGTGGATCGGGGCAAAGACGGCATCAAGGCAAAAGTCGAAATTGACGTGCAAACGAATGACGGGCCGAAACGAAAGGCCGTAATGGTTAGAAAAGAATCGGATTTATTTTTTCTTTCAAAGGAGCGGGAAAATTACCGCGACGGCTATCTCATTACGGAAATCAATGGCGAGCCGGGCAATGAGTATGTTCAGTTTAACAGCGGCAAGACGCTGGCAATCGGGCAGGAATTGGGCGGCATCCGTGGTGATTTGTGGAAAGCTCAAATCAAAACCACTGTGCGCCGTCACTTGGATAAGGAACTTGCCCTCAAGGGGCGCGGCATAAAAGTATTGAGCCTGTTCTTCATTGATAGGGTGGCGAATTACCGCTCATACGATGAGCAAGGCCAGCCGGTGAAGGGGAAATTTGCCGAAGCATTTGAGGATGCTTTCAAGGAACTCATTGCACTGGAAAAATACAAAGGTCTGCTGACTTTCCCGCTGGATAAATTGCACAACGGCTATTTTGCTGCAGACAAAAAAGGCGTTTTCAAAGATACCAACGGCAACACGCAAGCCGATGATGACGTTTACAGTCTCATAATGAAACGCAAAGAGGATTTGCTGTCATTGGATGAGCCGCTTCGGTTTATTTTCAGCCATTCGGCGTTGCGCGAAGGTTGGGACAATCCAAACGTCTTTCAAATTTGCACGCTGAACGAAACGCGGTCTGCGATCAAGAAGCGGCAAGAAATCGGGCGCGGATTGCGTCTGCCGGTCAATCAAGATGGCGAGCGGGTGTTTGACGAAAACATAAACAAGCTGCTCGTCGTGGCAAATGACAGTTACGACGATTTTGCGAAAGCATTGCAGACGGAATACGAGCAAGATTGCGGCGTCACATTTGGCAAAGTGCCAAAGATTGCGTTCTCGACGCTGATGCAGATTGTGAATGGCGAGGGAGTGCCGCTCGGTCGGGACACCTCGGCGAAAATCTTTGACGGGCTTGTGCAAAAAGGCTTCATCAACGAAGACGGCAAAATCCAGCCGACATTTGATCCGAAAGCTCCGGGCTTTGATCTCGGCCTTGCGCCTGAACACGCAAATTTACGTTCTGACATCATTGATGTTTTGCAGTCATATCAATTGGAGCGTCACATTAAAAAAGATGAGGACGGCCAGCGTTTGCGCTTTAAGAAGGAAGTCACGCTTGACCCCGAATTTCAGGAGCTTTGGAATCGCATAAAATTAAAGACAACGTATTCGGTTGAATACCCGACAGACACGCTGGTCGCAAACGCGGTGAAAGCCGTTAAAGGCATGGAGAAGATCAAGCCGGTAAAGATTCAAGTTTCGGAAGCTGGCTTGGGGCTGGCGAAGTCCGGCGTTACAACGTCAGTGCTGCGAGAGGCGGGGGAAACGGTTGTGTTCCGTGGCGCGGTGCCGGATGTCGTCGCTTACCTGCAAGGCGAAACAGAACTTACGCGGTCAACGATTGTCCGCATTCTCAAAGAATCAAATCGCTTGGCGGAATTCTTGGTGAATCCGCAAAAATTCATGGACGCGGTTTCCGCGATCCTCAAGGTGCAACTGCACAAGCTGATGATTGATGGAATCAAATATGAAAAGGTCGCCGGTGAGGAATACAGCATGGCACTTTTTGAGGAGAAAGAAATCATCGGTTATCTCAACAACCGATTGGAAGTGAAAAACAGCGTTTATGATGCTGTTGTATTTGATTCGGAAATTGAGCGTGAGTTCGCTGAAAAACTCGACAAGCGGCAAGACGTAAAACTTTTTGTAAAACTACCGGACTGGTTCAAAGTCGAAACGCCGCTCGGCACATACAATCCTGATTGGGCGATTATCAAACACGATAACACCGTGCTATATCTCGTGCGCGAAACCAAAGGCACAAAGAATTTTGAAAAGCTGCGAAACATCGAGGCGGAGAAAATTCGCTGCGGGCGTCGGCATTTTGAAGCTTTGGACGTGGATTTTGATGTGGTGACTTCTGCAAAGGAGATTTAACAATCAACTGAACGAGGAACAATGTTCCGGCAATGGGTTTATTGTGATGTTGTTGCGTCATAAATTCTGCTTTTGCATTGCCGTAACAAAATCCAACATCCGTGCATGAGAAACATCTTATTTGCTCTTTTGTTGGCCGTTTCGGTTCACGCGGCGGATATTCAGGTTTTCTTTTCGCCCAAAGGCGGATGCACGGAAGCCGTCGTCAGTAATCTCAATAAGGCGACGAACACCGTGCTTGTTCAGGCATATTCTTTTACCTCCGCGCCAATCGCAAAGGCTTTAGTGGACGCGCAAAAGCGGGGCGTCAAAGTCCGGGTGATTCTGGACAAAAGCCAGCGCACGGAGAATTACAGCGAAGCTGATTTTTTGCTGCACGCGGGCGTTCCGACATGGATTGACGCTAAACACGCTATTGCCCATAACAAAATCATGATCATTGACGACAAAACGATTTTGACCGGCTCATTCAATTTCACGAAAGCCGCAGAGGAAAATAACGCCGAGAATCTGCTGGTGATTCAAGACCCCAAACTCGCCTACACCTACACGACCAATTGGCAGGCCCATTTGAGCCACAGCGAGCCATATACCGGGAAATAAAGACTTTACCGAGCTTTAGGGATATTCTTGCGAAAGCGTCCTATATCCTCCCCTGCCTTCAAAAGCTTTTTCACCGCTTCATTAACCACTGCCTTTTTCAATCTCATAATCGGCTTATTGATTGATGTGGCTGAATCCAAACCGCCAAAAACGCGCTGTTTTTCCCAATCGAGCCAAGATGCCAAGTTTGCCTCGTTGTGTTGGACTTGTGCTTCTAGTTTATCAAGCGCATTAGCAATCTTTGCTTCATTCGTTTTATTTAATTCAAATTCTTCCCACAATTCATAAATCCATTGACCCGTATTAGCTGGAAGTATTGAGCGAAATTCCATCATTGCTTCACGTTCGCGCTGTTTTTTTCCTTCTCGAAGTGAAATCTCAAAAATTGGCACATCGCCTGTGCGAGCCTCGGCCAAATCGTGGATCACAATCATTGCTAGAAGACGTTCCCAGTCTAATCCCTGATCCAAATGTTTTTTGAGCAAAACAGCTATCAAAACTGTTCGCCAGCTATGTTCCGCAACGCTTTCTGGACGACCTTTGGAAGTTTCGGAATGACGTAATTCATTTTTTAGATTTTCCGCCAAATGCAAAAACTCTAATAACCCCTGGGCATCCTTTTTTTTAAGAGGTTGCGACGTTGAAAATTTTTCCATTTTAATCTTAAAATTATACACCAAAATTCTTAAAAAGAGTAGCTCGGTTTAGGGAAAATCAAATGCTAATTGGTTAGAATCTGAATTGATTATTCCCAAAACAGGCGTGGAATTATCCTGTAAAATTCCGAATTGATTCAGAAATCTTTTCTCCACGCCCGTAAGTCGTGAGTAGTCCATCTCCTGAAATCTCTCAAGAATTTTCCGAATGCGTGGGTAAATTCGGCGGCGATCAAATTGTTTCCCTCCGAACTCATACAGAAGACTCAAGAGCTTATGCAGGGCAATTTGCGCGGTTGCTGCACTTTGATGTGTTTGAATATGCCGCAAATTATGCACAATTATATTTTCGATGGATTTTAATGGAGAGGGATCATCAAGGCCTTTATCCCCATAATGAACGAGGTCAAACTCCAAAGTTTTCGCCGCTAAAGCTGGATTACGTTCAAGTTCAAAGATGAATTCTTCTGCTGCCTGTGGATTTGGATTATTGATGATTTGTGCGTAGAGTGCCGTCCGCTTGGTCGCGAGATCTTTACCAGATTTGGTTATTTCAAAAACAAGAGCGCGATCGGAAGCATCTCCACCGCGTGCAAGCATATGAAAAGCGTGTTGCCGCACATGATCCGAATATTTTCCATCTTGACGATTTTTTAGCGTTTGTCTCATGCTTCCAAGAATTTTGGAACAACTCTCCTCCATAATTTCAGGGCTTTTCGTCCCGAATTTAATTAAATCGCTAGCCATTACATTGTGAGGAAATCGCAGATGCAACTTGATATTACTGCCATGAATAAAAGGCTTATCTTCTTCCACGCAAGCTTTCATCATGTTCAAAACATTCAAGCCCGCGCTGATATTCTGGAAAAGAAACTGATACATCGTCGAGCACTCTCCCGAATCACAGTGTGCCGCCGATTCTTCGGCCCGTTTTCCAATAATTTTTGCCGTTGCTAGTGCTGCTACATTTCCACCTTTAGAAACAATGCGTGAGGCTTCACGAGGCAATAATTTCGTGATGTCGTGAACATGCAGGAGATTTTCCGCTGCCCCAAATTCTTCGTGAATGAAATTGGTGACGGCCAGCAGAAATAAGGCTGGTGGAAAAGCTTCTTTGCCACTCATCCAGTGGTTCACTTGGGATGTGCTTCGGCTAACGGAGGTTGCCAATTGCCGTTGCGTTATTCCTTTTTTAGAAAGTCTTTGCCCGAGCCATTTATGTAACGATGGCGTCTGCTCCAAAATTATTTCATCGGATTTCATGCTAACGCGGTAATTTCCACCAGCGAACCGGAGGATCTGAGATTCTCAATGCCTTTATGTATTTTAACGCTTCCAATGGTTGTTTGACCAGTGCGATGTCATAACCCGAACCAGTTTCTTGAAAAGCTTTACGGATATTATTTTTAACCGTCTCTCGGTGAGTGTTGCGTCTGCTGATACCGTGGTTGTCGAATGAATAATCCGGCTGTAAAAAAATGAATGCGCTATTTTTCACTTTTGAGAAGCGAGGGTGACGCGGATTGTAAAAAGGTGCAAAAGCTGTCACAAAAAAACGCGTCTGGTTAAAGGTAAATTGCCAATCCTTTTTCAAAATATTGCCTTTGAAGCAATTTTCCCCGGCAGGGTCGTGATTTGCCAACTCCCTCAACAGAGAATTGAATGACCTGCAAAGCTCAACCAAATTGTTCGCAAAGCGGTCGGCTGGCAGTTCAATCACGAAGCCGTCCAATTTACGCTTTTTGCCGAATTTGGTTAATTCAATCAACCTCGGCATTATTGATTTGGCCGCTGTTTCAATGTCTTGACCTTTGCCAACCCCACCACCGTAAAGTTTTGCCTTCCGAGCAAAGGGACATAAACTTTTCGAGCGAAGTTTTTCATACTTTTTCAACACAGTTAATTCGGATTTATTTTTTCTTCCCTTCATCCAAGCAAAAAATAATCCAACAACGGCCATAATGCCAACAATAGCATCGGAAATTTCAAAAAAAGCCGCTACGCACAGACTGGCATGAAAATTACCACCGGCCAAAGCGTGAATCGTGCTATACGTTTTAGCAGTGGTCAAAATAGGGTCGAACAATTTTTTCATAACTTCGCATTTCTCAATGGTTGTTTTCATAAAATCTGCCTTCACTACTATTCTGCTTCCTTGTATGGCCGATTGATATTGAGTAAATGCTCACTTTTTTTGAGTGCCAATCTCGATTCGCTTTTTCAACAATGTGCTTGGCTGCCAACGATCTGTTTCCCAGCCCCACAGCGTTTTTTGGCTGACACCCAATTCCGACGCGAATTGTTTCCGCGATTTCCGCATTTTCAGCCTGTGCAACTTTATCTTTTGCCCCATTGTTTTAGGGGCATCAGGTGAAAAAAAGGCAACACATGACGTTTCGTTGCCTTTTGGGGTTTTGAGGCCCGTTTCGGTGAACGGGTCGTAGCCCAGATACGCGATTAAAGGCGGCTGGAAAGCCCAGGACGGATAAATCCGGTCGCATTCCCACAGACTCAAGGTTCTTGCGCTAACCCCTAATTTTACAGCGGCTTCCCGCTGTCGGACGCCCGCCAAGAATCGTTTCTTCTTGAGATGTTGCCCCAAGGTCGTAGGCTCCTTGGCGATTGGAAAACTCCGTGTCCAAACTGGTGCAACATCCTTCCGTGCGACGGTTACTCTGCGGTCGCAAAAAGGCAACATCGCGCACGCCCGACGGGAAAATGCCGCACGAAAGCAAAAGTTCACCGCGTGAAATCCAAAATTATCTCGGCCGCATTTCCGGCCCGCTGCTGGATCGCATTGACCTGCACATCGAAGTGCCGCAGGTAAAATTCCGCGAGTTGTCCGCCGCCCAGCCCGGCGAAAGTTCCGCGCAGATCCGCGAGCGCGTCATCACGGCGCGGAAACTTCAGCACGCGCGCTTCGCCACCAAACCCAAGATCACCTGCAACGCGCGGATGGGCGCGCGCGAGTTGAAAACATTTTGCGAACTGGACGAACCGACGCGCGATCTGCTCAAGCACGCGATGACGGAATATAACTTGAGCGCACGGGCCTACGACCGGATTTTGAAAGTGGCGCGGACGATTGCCGACCTGGCGGGAGCGGAGAAAATCACCGGCGATCACATCAGTGAAGCGATTCAATTCCGTTCGCTGGATCGGCAGTTGTGGGGGTGACTTGGAGGCGAGGGTTGGAATCGGCCATTTTTCATCGCCGTTACACCTCTAGCATGCCTGATTTCATTGGGAATTCAAGTTAATTCGACATAACCCAACTTAACGGTTTTTAACTCGTTTGGTGTCCGTTTTGGTGTCCGCTGGTGTCCGTAAATTTGTGGCAAATGTTCGAGAGGCGGACACGGGATCATCTAACGCGACGGGGCACGCGATGTCGTAGGATGGCGCGACGAGGGGACTTTTCCCGGCAGGGAAGGCGATGCGGCGTTGCCAGACCTGCGGGCATTCTTCGCCACCCAATGCCCTTGCAGAACTTTGGTGGCCTCGTGCAGCCATTCAACGTTTTCGCATAATCCCTTAATGACTACTGTGGCAAAGTATTTAACCGAACTTTGGAGCGGCTCGCCCAAGGGCGTTAACAGGCCATGAGCCACGAGAACGGGAATATCGTGCGGGGCCATTTTGAAAAATTTGGCAACTTCTTCGCTCGTCATGCGGGCTGGCAAGTTCCGCATATTGAGATAGCGTTCGAGTTCCAGAAATCTTTCCCGCCGCTCCCGGTCGGCTTTCTGCTGGTTAAAAATGGTATCGCTGTCCAAAGGCATAACGTCAAATGCTCATCCCGCGTGATTGTTTGATGCTGCGCTCATTGTCCTGCCGCTGCTCCAAAGTTTGGGAATTGTCCACGGCCAAAGCGCAACGCTCGGAAATGGCGTGCATGACTTGGCTTGGGTTGTTGTCGGGGTACTTCTCCCAAACAACGCTTTGCGCCTGGGCCGTCAGGTTGCGGGCCATGAATCGTAGCGTGTGATTGGCTTGGCTGGAGTATTCGTCAACGACTTCGCGGGCGGAGTTGCCCGTCAAAAGAACGGACACCTCGCCGTGGGCCTGCGTATAGCGTCCGGCGGTATTCTGCTGTTGGATAATCGCCCATTGGTCGGCCTTCGGGTCGTGACAAAGCAAAATTTCACTCTTGGGCAGGTTGACTAGGGCTGTGTGCGCGTTCCAGTCCTTCCCGTCTGCGGTCACGGTTTCCAAAGATTTTGAATCAGACTTTTCCAAGGGAAGGCGGTCAAGCTTTTCAAGCTGGCCTTTAATATCCTCAATTTGATGAAAATCGCGCTCAATGGTGGCAAAAGCGGCGTTGTAAGCAGCCAGTTCGGTTTCGGTCAGCCGTTGGGAGGTTCCGGGCGCGTTCTGCCGTTCTACAAATTTGCCGTCACGTTTCAACATGGTGCATCCGCTTTGGCAATGAGTTTGTCCAGATCAGCCTGTGAAACAACAAATTCACCGGACGGGCCGAGAAATGAGGGAACTTCTTTACGCTGAACCATTGAATAGAAGGTGAACACGTCCACGCCGAGGAAACGGGCAGCATCCGAAAACGAAACCGGCTTGGAATCTTCCATGCTTTGGTCATCAGCCATAAGAATAAAGTCAAAATAACCCCAAATAGGCAGGGTGTCCAGTGGCACGGACGAAAGAGGCTGGACAGGAGAACCGGCAAAGTGATTGCGTGGGGTCGTTATTTGGGACACGCAATCATGGTGCGCCGCGCGGCGCAAGAGCGCAGAAGCAAACAAACAAGGCCAGAGCACGCCCGATTGCAACCGGAAGGAGAAAGATTTTCAAGCCAACATCCGATCGCAAAAGGAACGCCACCCTAAAAGCAGAAGAATTTAAATTTATTGTACCAAAGCATTCATGGTTTCGAGGTTGTGACTTATGCCAATCGACTGCTTCATGTTTTATAACGCAGGTTCGTGTTTACCTTTGTTTGGGCCGGATGGATGCCTCATGCAGGGATTTGATGTCAGGGAACTCAGGCTCGAATGTGAGGTGCCGCAAAATTTGCATTGATATTTTGCCTTTTCGCTCTCCTCATAAAGAACGTGTTTTCCCTTGTTTGGCCCAAGTGGATGCCTCATGCAGGGATTTGCCGTCAGGGAAGAAAGGCTCGTATTGGAGGTTCCACAATATTTACAATAGTAGTTCATTGGTTGAATTATGATTGTATCGTTTGAATTTGCGCTTCGCCGCTAACCTGCCAATGGCGCAGCACAAAATTAACGATCTGCTGTTTCCGCGTTGCAATTTCTTTTTCAGCCCAGACACCTTCTTCGCGAATCGTGTCCGCCACTTCCTGCTGCGTGAGATAAGTGGATGTCTTAAATCTGGCTGCTTTGTTCACAGGGAGCGCGTTGCTCATGCTTGAGTTTCCTCCGCGTGTCATCAGCACGAGATTACCGAGATTGTGCAGGTATTCCTGCTCAAAGGTTTCAGAATGCGTCACGCCTTCCGGGTTTTGCGGCATGATATGCTCAATAGAAGCGTCAAGACTCTGGCCGGGCACATCATTCATATATTCGCGCAGGGACAACCGCCCAAAACGACCTTGCTGTCGCTTGTCGTTCTCGTATTTCCAAAGCAGATATTTGATTTCAGGTCTGTAATGGTGGTTTCCGTCGAGAAATCCTTTCAAGCCGCCGTTGAAATCCCAGTAATCTTTGAATCCGTGCTGTGCAACGTATTTAAGCCGAACGACTAGATTTTCGATCTTTCCATCATATTCTGTAGCAAAATTGGGTAGATAATTCGTTGATTTGCCGCTCATGAATTGGAGCTTAAAGAGCGTAATTTCCATCAATCGCAGCACTTCTTCGATTTTGGATAGTTCGTCATGGTGAAAGTGCATCAGTTTCAAAAGAAGCGGCCACGAAGCCCACCCGTGGAGATACAACACGTCACCAATCAACTGCTCGTGCGTAGCACCGCCATATTGAAGCTCCTCAATCATTTTCACGTTTTGGAATGAATTCCGCAATTCTGCACAGAAGCCGCGAATCCACTCCATCTTGAGCTTGCCGGTGGCTTGTTGCCGTAGCCTGCGTCTCATTAGTTCTGCCGTGTTATCCGTCTGTGCGAAAAAGGCGGTCAGGTGATGGCCAAGCACTTGGTCTTCGTCAAGCGATTCGATATTTTCCGTCATTTTGTAGATGTCTGCGAATCTCATGTCCACGTCCTCAATGGCCTCGCTTACAAGTCGGTAGGGGCTGTGGATATACACTTGGTGCATCAGGAAAGCCTTCAGCTTTTCCAGCTTCGTCAGGTCTTTGCCACGGTCGTTTTGAAAGGCGAAAATCTGCGTGGCCTGCTCTTTGTTGCGCACTTCATAGGTTGTGACCACTGCGTTCTCCACCAACCCCAGCCAGCGCAGTAGTTCTTCCGTCCGTTCCTCCGCTCGCATCTCTTTATCAAGTCGCTCCATCGCAGCTATTAGCCGCCGGGCCGATAGCGTCGCTGGGCGCTCAAGCGGAACTCCGTTGAGCAACATCTTGCGAAGGAAATCATCGTCGTAGCTCACCGTCCGCAGCTTTCGCTGGCCTTCATTTTCGACATAGGTGCGCCGAAACTGATCGGGATTGAATTCGGCCACGGCAGATTCGCCACGCTCTTTGCGCGATGTCAGTTCCCGCCACAGGCTGTGGAAAAAAAGCATGACCGTTGTAAGTCGCTGCTGGCCGTCAATTACCCAAAATTCTCCACTTCCCGCGGTCGCACTCTCGAATAAAAAATGGCCGAGGTAGTAGGGCTTGGCATCCTCGCAGGATATTGGATGCTCTCGCAGGTCTTCAATAAACTGCCGCACTTGCCGATCTTGCTCCCAAGAGTAGGCTCGCTGGTAATTTGGAATGCGAAATTGGATGTTGTCAGGGCTGAACAGTCCGCGAATGGTGGATTCTCGTTCCATTTTCTACTATTTCAGGTTGGTCGTGATAGGTTTATGGTGGATTGATACCATTCGTTTCGTCTCGCCGCAATCATCGTTGCCAAAGCGTTTTTTCTGCTGCTGTTACATTTCCCGATTAAAACACTGTGGTTCCATGTTTGTTTTCCGCAACAACTCGCGCGGCGTGGTCGCGTTCGCGTGTTGCATCATCGCCAGTAGCACACGGCCAGCGGCCTCGGCGTCGGCCTGGGCGTGGTGGTGGTTAAAATTGTGACCGATGTGCGCCGTCAATTTGGAAAGTTGATGGTTTTCCAGTTCTGGCCAGACACGGCGAGCGAGTTGACAGGTGCAAATCCAAGTACGAGGTTTTGGGAGGGAGATCGCCGAAAAAAGACTTCCGTTTTGCTAAAGTATCGTATCAAAACTGGCGAAAAAGCTGGTTGCAATCTTTAGCAACAGGCGGCATATTGGTTGCAGGTCTGCGGTGTCTGAACGTCGGCTCCATGCCGTCGAAGGGTAACCTTCTTAGGACACAGGCGGGCCTAATTTATTTTCGGCGGTCAACGGACGCTTGGGTGTGTAATAGTTCCGGCTTCATCCGCGCCTCGCACGAGTTCGCATGTTCATTGTTCCCGGCATTCTAATCATCGCTCTCATCCTGACTTTATGGCCGTGGTTGGGCATAGTCCCGCAACTGCATCGCATCCCCATACAACTGATTGTCATGGGGATTGTATGGGTGACGCTGATCGGCATTCGCAGACTGCGAATGCCCCGCTGGAGCCTGCCCGTGGCTACCGGGATTCTGGCGTTTGGCTTCCTGGCAATTGCAGAGCATTTTCCTTTGAGTATGCTTTTCGTTTCCATCTTCGCGATTAGCACCCTCTTATTGTTGGTGAGCATGGCGGTCGGCAGGATCGCCGCCCATAGCGTGTCGAGGCGGGATAGCGACGTTGCAATGGCCATTTTTGCAGGTTACGTCATCGGGCAATTCATGCCATTCTTGTATTGAAGAGTACTAATGGAGCGGAGACTGACATTTGCGTGGGAGGATAGATTCTTACCGCCGTGAGAAATGCGGCCCATCATTCTGGGGCCTTCAATGTGCCAATCAAAAAGACCGCGTGGTCTGGCCGGTAAATCCTTTGTCGAGACGATCTAACTGAACGAAATAGAATGCGTTGTCGGAATTGCCTGTTTGACCCTACCATCCAGCAAAGGCACAGCCAAAATAACGAAATTTTTTGTCACATTTCGCGGTTGGTGTGCATAAATAAGAAAGACGATGAATGACGATATGGCATTGGTGCAGGAATACGCCGCCCAGAATTCCGAGGAGGCCTTTGCCACGCTTGTCTCACGCCATGTCAACCTGGTTCATTCGGCGGCGTTGCGGCAGGTGCGCGACCCACATCTAGCTGAGGAAATCACCCAGACTGTTTTTATCATTTTGGCACGTAAGGCTGGTTCACTTGGCTCAAAAACCATTCTACCCGGCTGGTTATATCGGACAGCAAATTATGTTTCAGCAGCCGCATTGAAAATGCAACACCGCCGCGAAATGTGACAAAAAATTTCGTTATTTTGGCTGTGCCTTTGCTGGATGGTAGGGTCAAACAGGCAATTCCGAC
>Ga0206810_1039_pt1 | contig 22386 bp, 19 predicted proteins | sample Alteio_BWOrgCont_56_FD_152889 | JGI IMG/M metagenome (GOLD analysis project Ga0206810, IMG submission 152889) | Enriched cells from forest soil in Barre Woods Harvard Forest LTER site, Petersham, Massachusetts, United States -... | ecosystem: Environmental > Terrestrial > Soil > Temperate forest >...
AGCCTGGATTCGCCAGTTTTTGTTCCACTTTCGCGATCTCGGCGGCGATTTTTTCTTTTTCCCTGGTGAGTCGCGCGCTTTCAGCGTCACGATCAATGTGACCTGCCAGCGGCAAAAATAATTCGCCCAACGCGGTATTGACCGATGGTGTGCCTTTGGGCGGCTGATAATCGGAATTTATTTCCAGAGATTCCGCGTTGAGCAGCAGCTTGATGACTTCCGCGTCGTGCGGCGCGAGCGGTTGCGCCGGTTTGAAAACGTATTTCACTTTTTTCGCCGCCTGAATGTTGCCGGCGCGGCGCAGATTGCGGCCTTGCGTGACCAGGTCATACTTCGCGTTCGTCTGGTTGAAAACGCTTTCGTCGAGGCCATAGTGGGATTTGAAATTTTCATCGAACGGCAGCGGCCACGGCGCGAACATGATCGTCTTGCCGCCCTGATTTTCCGGCATGTCGGTGGCATAACCCATGCCGTGCCACAGTTCCTCGGTGATGAACGGCAGAAACGGATGAAATATCCGCAGCGTGTGCGACAAAACAAAATCAATCACCGCGAGCGTGTTGGTCTTTTTTGCTTCTCCCCCTCCGAGGGGCGAGGGAGTCGGAACTTCGGTGGTTACCGAACGTGGCAAAACGGCTTTGCTCGCCTCGACATACCAGTCGCAATACTCATTCCAAAAAAAGCGGTAAAGCGCGGCCGCCGCGTCGCTGAATTTATATTCGTTCAACGCGATCGTGACTTCGCGGATCGCCGCATCGAGCTTGAGCAGAATCCATTTATCATCCGACGTTAAAAGTTTTGGATCAATCTCCCCCTGAATTGGGAAGTCGGCGCTGCCGACCATTTGGCGGAAACGGCAGGCGTTCCAGAGCTTGTTGCAAAAATTGCGACCCAGCTCGACGTTCTGTTCATCGAATAAAATATCCTGGCCGAGCGGCGCGGCGCGCATCACGCCGAAGCGCAACGCATCCGCGCCGAACTTCGCGATCAGGTCGAGCGGATCGGGCGAATTGCCGAGACTCTTGGACATCTTGCGCCCCTGCTTGTCGCGGATGATGCCGGTAAAATAAACATTCTGGAACGGCAGCTCACCCATGTATTCGTAGCCGGCCATGATCATGCGCGCGACCCAGAAGAAAATGATGTCCGGCCCCGTGACGAGGTCGGTGGTCGGATAAAATTTCTTCAACGTGTCGGTCGGCTCCGGCCAGCCCATCGTCGCAAACGGCCACAGCCATGAGCTGAACCAGGTGTCGAGGACGTCGGGGTCTTGTTCCCAATTTTCAATATCCGGTGGCGGTTCAACCCCGACATAAAAATTATTGTTTCCTGCGAATGTGTCCTTTGCTGGAAGCGGCTCAAGTTTGGTTTTCCGATACCACACCGGAATCCGATGGCCCCACCAAAGCTGGCGGCTGACGCACCAATCTTGCAAGCCGCCCATCCAGTGGTCATATACTTTCGCCCAACGGTCGGGATGAAATGTCATCTTCGGCTGGTGGGGCGAGGCTCCTGACGCGCCGTCTTGAGCGCTCGCGGCTCGCGAGGACGCTCGCCCCACCGAATCAGCCAACCCTACGCAAGCGCGCGCTTTTTCCACGCTCGGATATTTCAAAAACCATTGTTCGCTCAAGCGCGGCTCAATCGGCACATCGGCGCGTTCGCTAAAACCAACATTGTTCGTGTAAGGCTCTTCTTTTTCCAGCAGGCCAAGTTCGGTGAGTTTTTCCACCGCCACTTTGCGCGCCTTGAATCGGTCGAGGCCGCGCAAATCCGCACCCGCCGCGTCGTTCATCTGGCCGTTCGCCGCGATGACTTCAATCTGCGCGAGCTTGTGACGTTCACCGATTTCAAAATCCGCCTTGTCGTGCGCGGGCGTCACTTTCAAGACGCCCGTGCCGAATTCAAAATCCACATGCTCATCACCGATGATGGGAATGAGTTTCTGTTCGCGTGGCAATTCCGCCGGCAGCGGACGCAGCACATGTTTGCCGATGAGATGCGCGTAACGCGGGTCTTTCGGATTCACCGCCACGGCGGAATCGCCTGGAATGGTTTCCGGCCGGGTCGTCGCAATCGTCAAAAAAGTTCCCGGCACTTCGGCCACTTCAACTTTGAAATAATACAGGAAACCTTTTTGTTCCTTCATCACCACTTCTTCGTCGGACAACGCGGTGAGCGACGCCGGACACCAGTTCACCATGCGTTTGCCGCGATAGATGAGTCCTTTTTTGTAAAGATCAACGAACACGCGTTGCACGCAGCGCGAATACTCCGGATCCATTGTGAACCGTTCGCGCGACCAGTCGCACGAGGCGCCGAGTTTTTTCAACTGCTGGATGATGATGCCGCCTTTTTCATTTTTCCATTTCCAGACTTCCTCGAGAAATTTCTCGCGGCCCAGATCGTCGCGATGTTTGATTTTCCCTTCTTTCTTGAGCGTGCGTTCGACGACGGTTTGCGTGGCGATGCCGGCGTGATCGGTGCCGGGCAGCCAGAGAACCTCCTTGCCAGCCATGCGCGCCCTGCGGGCGAGGATATCCTGGATGGTGTTGTTGAGGACGTGGCCGAGCGTCAGCACGCCGGTGACGTTCGGCGGCGGAATGACGATGGAATATGCCGGCTTCGGCGATTGCGCGTTCGTGACAAAAAATTTCCCATCGAGCCAGAATTGATACCATTTATCCTCGACGGATTGAGGCTCGTAAGCTTTTGAGATTTCAGACATTTTCGAAAAAAGTTTTAGCCGCAGATTTTCGCAGATGAAATACAGATTTGGTTCCGGCGAATTTTTTATCTGTGTTCAATCGGTGTTTCATCTGTGGCTCAAAAATCATTTCTTCAGCAGCGCATATTCCAGCGAATCCACGAGCGCCTGCAATGAGGCTTCGATGATGTTGCTGCTGACGCCGACGGTGCCCCATTCGCGTTTGCCGTCCGAAGATTCGATGAGCACGCGCGTTTTTGCGGCGGTGCCGGTGGCGCCGTTGATGATGCGGACTTTATAATCCGTCAGTTCGATGGCTTTCAGCTTCGGGAAAAATTTCACCAAAGCCCGGCGGAGCGCGCCGTCGAGCGCATTCACCGGGCCGTCACCTTCGGCCACCGTGTGGGAAACCTGATCGCCGACGCGGACGCGGACGGTCGCTTCGCAGATGGATTCCTTCTGGTCATGGCGCATGGAGACGTGATACGTCTCGATGTTGAAATGCGGCGCAAATTTTTTGTCCAAGGCGGCACTGATCAGCAGCGCCAGCGAACCTTCGGCGGCTTCGTATTCGTAACCGGCGTTCTCCAATTCCTTGATGCGGTCCAGGATCGGTTTTAACTCCGGCGTCTCGTTCGTGAGTTTGAAACCAAGTTCCTGCGCCTTCATCACGATATTGCTGCGCCCGGCGAGATCGCTGATGAGAATGTTGCGTTCATTGCCGACGAGTCCGGGATTGATGTGTTCGTAGCTGGACGCGAGTTTTTGCACGGCGTTGACGTGCGTCCCGCCTTTGTGCGCGAACGCCGCCGAACCCACCCACGGCAGGCGCGGGTTGTGGCGCAAATTTGCGACCTCATCCACGAACATGGACAGTTCCTTGAGTTTCGGCAATGACTTCGCCGGCACGCAGGTTTTTTTCTGCTTAAAATGTACGAGCGGAATGACGCTGATGAGATTGCAATTGCCGGTGCGTTCGCCGTAGCCGTTGATCGTGCCCTGCACATGAACCGCGCCCGCGTCGAGCGCGGCCAGCGCGTTCGCCACCCCCACGCCACTGTCGTCGTGCGTGTGGATGCCCAGCTTGCAATTCAATTTGCCGAGGGCAAATTTCGTGATCGCCCCGATTTCATTCGGCAAACAGCCGCCGTTCGTATCACACAACACCACGAAATCCGCGCCCGCCTTTTCCGCCGCCTGCCAGGTGGCCAGCGCGTATTCAGGATTCAATTTGAAACCATCGAACGCGTGTTCGGCGTCGTAGACGACAAATTTGCCGTGATCCTTCAAGAACTTCACGGTGTCGCCGATCATCGCGAGATTTTCCTCCGGCGTGCAGCGCAACACTTCCTTGACGTGCAGCATCGAGGTCTTGCCGTAGATCGTCACGACTGGTGTGCCCGCGGCGAGCAGCAAACGCACCTGGTCGTCCAATTCGACGGGCGTGTTTTTTTTGCGCGTCGAACCGAACGCCGCGAGTCTTGCGTGTTTGAATTTTTTCTTTTTGGCCTGCGCAAAAAATTCGATGTCCTTCGGATTGGAACCCGGCCAGCCGCCTTCAATGTAATGAACGCCAAAAGAATCCAGTTTCTCGGCGATGCGGAGTTTGTCCGCGACCGAAAAGTTGATGCCTTCGCCCTGCGAACCATCGCGCAGGGTCGTGTCGTAGATTTCGACTTGGGGTTTCATAAATAGCCCGTAAAAACGGACAGATAGTATCTCTGAAAACGGCGGAAGTGGCAAATTGTAAAACGGAAATCAATGAACGATGAGCCCGGGGCGAGGCTGGGTTGTCGATGCAATCAATCGCCACTCCATTGGTAAGCGTATCCAGCCGGCGGGTCGTAATAGCCTGCAACCGAAAACATCCCGTTGGGATAGCGCAGCGAGTCGTTCCAATAAATATTGATATAGCTGACGTGGCCGTCCGCAAAACTGACCAGATTTCTGGCGTCGTCAAACATCGGCTCCCCTCCCGACACCGGCGGTTTTGGTTGATGCCATGAATAGGGCATGATGGCCGATGCTTCCAGAACCAAAGCTGTTTTAGAGGAATTTTTGACCGCACCAAGTTTTTGGCCGCCGATGCCGGGCAAGATTCCATTGTAGGCGAAATTGGGATAGTTGGTGGTCAGCAGGTTCAAGCCGTTAAACACATAACTCGAATAATAATAAACAACCTGCTCGTGCTGGCCATGCGGCACACAGGCAGCGGTGGTTTCATCGTAATAAAAAACATCGGCCGGGCAGGCGAAAATCCTGTCTTGCGCCGATGCCGGGCGGTGCAGGCCGACATAACCTTTTACCGCCTCCCGGTAGTTCAAATAAGTGATCGTGCCAGTGTTGGGCAACGCATCGCCATTGTCCGCAGCATACAAGTGGACGCCAAGATTGATTTGTTTCAGATTATTCAGACACGCCGTTCGCCGGGCACGGGCTTTCGCGCTGGACAAGACGGGCAACAACAAGGCGGCCAGGACGGCGATGATGGCAATGACCGCGAGCAATTCCACAAGTGTAAAAGCGTTTTGGCGATTGAAGATCTTCTTCATTCAATGGGGGGCTCAAAAATTATTTTCCATTTTTAGAATTTGTCCAGAGCCTAATTGCGTTTTGCCCGCGTGCGGTTAGATTTCCCGCATGGAAATTTGCGAAGCCATTTCGTGCCCGTTCTGCGGCCAGTCGTTCGAGCTGGCGATTGACACGAGCGTCGCCAGCCAGCGGTTCACGACGGATTGCGAAGTGTGCTGCCGTCCGTTCGAGGTCGTCGCCGAATGCGAACCGGGCGAAATCATCAGTTTAGAGGTGATGTCGAGTTAAACCCGCCTGCACACCCTAAAACCATCGCCTGACGCTGCGCTCGGCGATGGGGACAGCGCAGCGCGCTGTCCCTACCGCGCCTGCTTCCGTCAAAGACATAATTTCTCAAAATTTCTCAAAAAAGTTAAAGCTGACTCTTGACAAGTTGACCGGCGAAAATCTATAACTAGTACAGTTCTTTGAATGGCCACACAATTAGTTGTGGGTGGCCTGGTGAACAAGTGCCCCAAGCTACGGCTGGGGGAGAATAGGGAAACGGGTGCAAATCCCGCGCGGTAGCGCCGCTGTAACGAGCGACGAACGCTTCATGAGCCACTGCTGTTTGAGCGGTAAGGCGAAGCTAGTAGGACAACCTCGAAGCCAGAAGACCTGCTTGTTCATGCTCATCAAGTCCCGCGTTATGTGACGCGGGCGGCTGTCTCGCCAAAGACAGGATGAGGGAAAAGTCGAGCCTGGTTTGCCCGCCTTCACTCCCTCGTGAGTGGTCGCGGGAATTTTTTTGCCCGCCAGCCGCGCACGGGTGATTTCCCTCCAAAATAAAAGCGGCCTGGCAGCCGCAAAATGGAATTACTCGATATGCTAGAAATTGACGGCCAGCTCCGGCTGGCGCAACTTGACCCGCTTCAGGGAAAAAACTTTTCCGTTCGCAAACGTGATGGTCGCGTCGCTCCCTTTGACGAGACTCGCATCCAACTGGCCATCGAAGCCGCGTTTAAAGCCGATGCCGGGATTCACCACGATCAGCCATTGCCGGCGGCGGCGCAGAACAATGTCATCCGGGTCGCCAATGCGGTCATTGTCGCCGCCATCAAACACGCGGTGAAAGGCGGCCCGCTGGAGATTGAATCCATTCAGGATCTGGTCGAGACGCAATTGATGGAGGCCGGGCATCACAGCATTGCGCGCCGTTACATTCTCTATCGTGAAGAGCGCCGCAAGGCCCGCGCGTTGCGCGGTGACCGGACGACCGAAGGAACGCCGCAGGCGCAATTATTTGTCTCCCTGCCGGACAAGTCACGGGAACTGCTGGATCCGCAGCGCATCCGGCGGCGGCTGATCAGCGCGTGCCGCGGGATGGAACAAAATTGTTCGGCGCGCGACCTCGGTGACGAAGCGATCAAAAATCTTTATGACGGGGTCAAGCCGGACGAGATTGAACAGGCGATGATTTTTGCCGCGCGTTCACGGATCGAACGCGAACCGGATTATACATATGTCGCCGCCCGGCTGCTGCTGGGGAAAATTTACCGCGAAGCGCTGCCGTCATTCGGCACGGCCAATGAGCTGGCTTCGCAACATCGCGCCCACTTCGTCCACTACATCGCCCGCGGCATTGAAGTCAAACGGCTCACGCCGGAACTGCAAAAATTTGACCTGCCCAAACTTGCGGCCGCGTTGCGGCTCGACCGCGACCAGCAGTTCACCTACATGGGGGCGCAGACGCTTTATGATCGTTACCTGATCCATCACGAAGGCCGGCGATTGGAAACCGTGCAGTATTTCTGGATGCGCGTGGCGATGGGACTGGCCCTCAACGAAGGCGGGCAGAAAAACGAACGCGCGATGGAATTCTACGAAGCGCTTTCCACCTTCCGCTTTGTCAGCAGCACCCCGACGCTTTTTAATTCGGGCACGCTCCATCCGCAGTTGAGTTCCTGTTACTTGAGCACGGTGATGGATGACCTTGACCATATTTTCAAAGTCATCAGCGATGACGCCAAATTGTCGAAATGGGCGGGCGGACTCGGCAACGATTGGACCAATGTGCGCGGCACCGGCGGACATATCAAAGGCACGAACGGCACCAGCCAGGGCGTGATCCCGTTCTTGAAAGTCGCCAATGACACCGCCGTGGCCGTGAATCAGGGCGGCAAGCGTAAAGGTGCGATGTGCGCGTATCTCGAAACCTGGCATCTCGACATTGAGGACTTTCTTGAGCTGCGCAAAAATACCGGTGACGAGCGCCGGCGCACGCACGACATGAACACGGCCAATTGGATTCCCGACCTGTTCATGAAACGCGTGAAAGCAAATCTGCCCTGGACATTGTTCAGCCCGAATGACACGCCGGATTTGCATGATCTTCACGGGCGCGCTTTTGAGCAACGTTATGTGGCCTGCGAGCAACTGGCCGAGGCGGGTAAAATCAAATTATTCAAGCGCGTCGAGGCCGTTGCGCTTTGGCGGAAGATGCTGACGATGCTGTTTGAAACCGGTCATCCGTGGATCACGTTCAAAGACCCATCGAATATCCGTTCGCCACAAACGCATGCCGGCGTCGTTCATAGCTCCAATCTGTGCACGGAAATTCTGCTCAATACGTCGGCGGATGAAACCGCCGTCTGTAATCTGGGTTCCATCAATCTGGCGGCGCATTGCCACGAGCAGGGGTTAAACAGTGATCTGGTTGCCCGCACCATCCGCACGGCGATGCGGATGCTGGACAACGTGATCGACATCAATTTTTATCCGACGATCGAGGCGAAAAATTCCAATCTCAAGCATCGTCCCGTCGGCCTCGGCCTGATGGGTTTTCAGGACGCGCTTTACAAACTGCGCCTGGCTTACGCGAGCGAAGCGGCGGTTGAATTCGCCGACACCAGCATGGAATTGATCTCGTATCATGCCTTGCTCGCCTCGGCTGAACTGGCGCAGGAACGCGGCGCTTACTCGACCTTTGCCGGCTCAAAATGGAGCCAGGGTTTGCTGCCGCTCGATACGATCGAATTGCTGGCGCAGGAACGTGGTTCGCTCGACATGGATCGTTCGGCGAAACTCGATTGGGCGGGGGTGCGCGAAGCCATTCGCCAGCACGGCCTGCGCAACTCAAACACCATGGCCATCGCCCCGACGGCGACGATTTCAAACATCGTCGGCGTCGGCCAGTCCATCGAGCCGACCTACAAACATCTTTTTGCGAAGGCGAATTTGAGCGGCGACTTTACGACGGCAAACAATTTTCTCGTCGCTGATTTGAAAAAGCTCGGTTTGTGGGATGACGAAATGTTGGACGATCTGAAGTATTACGACGGTTTGATCCAGGAAATTGAGCGGATCCCGGCAGAATTAAAAGAGCTTTATCAAACTGCATTTGAGATTGAACCACACTGGTTGATTGAATGCGCGAGCCGGCGGCAGAAGTGGATTGACATGGGCCAGTCGCTGAACCTTTACATGGCACAACCGAGTGGAAAACAGTTGAGCGAGATGTATCTGCTCGCGTGGGAAAAAGGATTGAAGACGACTTACTACCTGCGTTCACAGGCCGCGACGCAGATTGAAAAATCCACCACCGACACGAACCGGCGCGGTCTGCAGCCGCGCTGGATGAAAAACAAATCCGCCAGCGCCGATATCGCCGTGAAACGCGAATTCACCGCCAGGGAAAAAACCGCCTGTTCCATCGAAGCCATGCGCAACGGCGGCGAATGCGAGGCGTGCCAGTGAATTGGCTCACACGGAGGTCACCGAGATCACAGAGAGAAAAAATGAATTCATTCCTGAATAATATTTCTGCGAACTCCGTGCCCTCTGTGTGCGATTCAGTCCTCAATCACGCCGTTGATGATGCGCTCAATCCCATCTTTCAGCCGCGCCTCACCAAAATTGAGGAGGAGGCCAACTCGCTTTCCGCTCAAGCGCAGATAGGTCAAAACCTGTTTGGGATGAACGGCGGCCAATGTTTCCACGGATTTCAATTCCACAATGACTTTGTCCTCAACCAGCAGATCGGCGCGAAAGCCTTCCTCAAAAACCAAGTCATCATATTGAACCGTGATGGGCTTCTGCCGCTCCACTTGCAACCCGTGCTTTTTCAATTCGTAAGCCAGCACAATTTCATAAACCGACTCCAGCAAACCTGGTCCCAGTTTGGTATGAACGTGAAAAGCCGCATCAAGAACGGCTTGAGTGATGTCATTGGTTTTCATGGTTCGACCATCGTAAAAATTTTTCGGCAAACAACAATCCTTAACCCAAAAACACTCTCTGTGTCCTCTGTGACCACTGTGTGAAACAAATTATGTCCTGTTGCAATACCACCAACGAACGTCCGCAAACCATTGATCTCACCAGACGCATCAATGCCGAAGATAAACGGCTGTTGAATTGCCAGGCCGTGGACGTGAACCAGCTCATGCCCCTCAAATATAAATGGGCGTGGGAACATTATCTGAACGGATGCGCGAATCATTGGATGCCGACCGAGGTGCCGATGCAAAAAGATATTGAGCTTTGGAAATCAAACAAGCTTACCGCCGATGAACGCCAGGTCATCATGCGCAATCTCGGATTTTTCAGCACCGCCGAAAGTCTCGTCGGCAACAACATCGTGCTGGCGATTTTCAAGCACATCACGAATCCCGAGGCGCGGCAGTATTTATTGCGCCAGTCATTTGAGGAGGCGATCCACACGCATACCTTTCATTACATCTGCGAATCGCTCGCGCTCGATGAGCGCGAAGTGTTCAACATGTATCACGAGGTGAATTCCATCCGGGACAAGGACGCGTTTGAGATGAAATTGACGGGCGATATTTTACAGCCGGACTTCAGCACGGAGACGGTTGAAGGCATGCAGCGCTTCGTAAAAAACCTCGTCGGTTTTTACGTCATCATGGAAGGCATTTTCTTTTACAGCGGTTTCGTGATGATGCTCGCGTTCCATCGTCAAAACCGCATGACCGGCGTCGGCGAGCAGTTCCAATACATCTTGCGCGACGAAACCATTCACCTGAATTTTGGCATTGATCTCATCAACGGCATCAAGTCGGAAAATCCCGCGCTGTGGACGGCGGAATTTCAGCGGGAATTGCAGACGCTCATCGAACAAGCGGTCGAATTGGAGATCGCCTATGCGGAAGATTGCCTGCCGCGCGGCATTCTGGGTTTGAACGCCGGATTGTTCCGCGAATACGTCCAACACATCGCCGACCGCCGGTTTGAGCGGATCGGCCTGCCCGTGAAATTTGGCGCGAAGAATCCGTTTCCGTGGATGAGCGAGACGATTGATCTCGGGAAGGAAAAAAACTTTTTTGAGACGCGCGTGACGGAATATCAAACCGGTGGTTCACTGGCGTGGTGAACCATCACTCGTCACCTGCTTTCGTTCCCAGCTGTGCCCATCTGTGGCTAAAAAATTGAGCCACCACCTAAAATTTCCTGTGCTTGCGGAATTGACATTCGCCGTCCGCCTCCCTAGCTTCTTCGCGCAAAGACCCGCGCTTTGCCCCGAATTTTCATTCGGGGATTTTTATTGTCGGTGGTGAAATGGCTTGGGGACGGCGTGTCGCCGTCCCGCCCGGAAAAAAATTATGGCAAATACGATTCTCGTCGGCGCCCAATGGGGCGATGAAGGCAAAGGCAAAATCATTGACGTGCTGACCGAAAATTCGGACATCGTCGTCCGTTATGCCGGCGGCAACAACGCCGGCCACACGGTCTACGTCGGCAAAACCAAATACGTTTTGCACCTGGTGCCGTCGGGCATCCTGCGGAAAAACAAGCTGTGCGTCATCGGCAACGGCGTCGTCGTTGACCCGCTCGGCCTCGTCAGCGAGATCGAAGGGCTGAAAAAAATCGGCGTCAGGGTGAATCCCCAAAATTTCCGGTTGAGCGAAACCGCGCACGTCGTTTTTCCGTATCATCGTGAGCTGGACGCGCAACGCGAAGTCATCAAGGGCAAAAACAAGATCGGCACGACGAAACGCGGCATCGGTCCGGCTTACGGCGACAAGGCCGCGCGCGTTGGTTTGCGCGTGAATGATCTGGTTGACCCGCTCCGGCTCGAAGACAAGCTCGCCCGGCGCATCAAGGAAAACAACATCGTGCTTAAATCGCTCGGCGCGAAAACGCTTTCGTTCAAAAAAGTTTTTGCGGAATACCTGGCCGCGGGAAAATATCTGAAACCGTTCGTCACGAACACGGTCGTGCTGTTGCATGATGCGATCCGTGAACAGGCGGACATTTTGTTTGAGGGCGCACAGGGAACTTTTCTTGACATTGACCACGGTACTTATCCGTTCGTGACGTCGTCGAACACGACGGCGGGCGGCGCCTGCACCGGTTCGGGCGTGCCACCCCATCGCATGGATCGCGTCGTCGGCGTGATGAAGGCTTACACGACGCGCGTTGGCGAAGGGCCGTTGCCGACGGAGAACGCGGTGATCTCCGACCTGCTCCACGGCATGGGCCGCGAGTTCGGCGCGACGACCGGACGCGCCCGCCGCTGCGGCTGGTTTGATTCCGTCGCCACGCGCCACGCGACGATGGTCAACGGCATTGACGATCTCGCCATCACGAATCTCGATGGCCTCGACACGGTCGAATCCATCAAGGTTTGCGTCGCGTATCGTCACGGCAAAAAACAATACGACTTCGTTCCGAACGACGCACAAGTGCTCGCCGAATGCGAACCGATTTATGTCGAATTCGACGGCTGGCTCACGCCGACGGACAAGGCGAAGACGTTCAAACAATTGCCCGCCAAGGCACGCGAGTATTTGAAAGCCATCGCCGAATTGACGAATGCGAATTTGTATATCGCGTCCGTCGGGCCAGGGCGGGATCAGACGATTTTTGTTTAAGTGGCCCGCAGATCCGCAGATTAGCGCAGATGAATTTTTGATTTCTGCAATCGGCGTCAATCGGTGTAATCTGCGGGAAAATAAATGAGTGTTGCCGCGCCACATTTAAGTTCCGAAGCCAAAGCGAACCTTCCCCGCCACGTCGCGGTGATCATGGACGGCAACGGGCGTTGGGCGAAGTCGCGCCATCTACCGCGCATCGAGGGACACCGGCGCGGCGCGGATTCGGCGCGTGAAATCATCCGCACCGCTGGCGAGGTCGGCATCAAATATCTCACGCTCTATGCTTTTTCGGCGGAGAATTGGAACCGCCCGAAGGACGAAGTGGATGCGCTGATGAAATATCTCATCCACTATCTCAAGACCGAGACGGGCGAGTTGAACAAAAACAATGTGCGGCTCGAAGTCATCGGCCAGATCTGGCGGTTGCCCGAAAACGTGCAGGAACATCTGCGAAAAGCCATCGCCACGCTTTCCAAGAATAACGGCCTGACGCTCATCATGGCCTTGAGCTACGGCAGCCGCATTGAGATCGTGGACGCCGCGCGGCAGATTGCCGAGAAAGTCAAAGCCGGAAAACTTGAACCCGGTGACATCACGGAAAAAGTCATCTCCGATCATCTTTGGACGCGCAACGTGCCCGATCCCGACCTGCTCATCCGCACCAGCGGCGAGATGCGCGTGAGCAATTTCCTGCTCTGGCAGATTTCCTACGCGGAACTGGTCGTCACGCCGACGCTGTGGCCGGATTTTAAGAAACCGCAATTCTTCGCCGCGCTGGAGGAATACGCGAAGCGGCATCGCCGGTTTGGCGGAGTTTGATTGATTTTTCCACCACTGCCAGCCATGAGCCGCCGCCAGCAAAATGAAAATAAATTTGGCAACTGGCAAAATTTACCAGCGGGTGGACGACGTTATTGGTATGAACTCGCTGGCCGCAACGGCTGGAAAGCCCGCTATGTGAAAGAAACGGATGCCGCTGACCAAACGCTCCGGTTTTGTCAGGAGATTTTTGACAGCGCCGGAAACCTCGTCGAAGTCCATGAAAAATTCCCGGTGGATAAAGGCCATCGAAAAGTGTAAGGTTGATGCCATGACGGTCACGAAGAAAGCAGTCGCCGATAAAATTGCCGCGTATCTCCACCACGAGATGGCGCTGTCGCAATTGGTGGATTGGGCGGAGAACGCCATGATGGAGGGAACTTTTGGCGAACGCGACGCCGGGATTTTGTCCAGCGTGGTGGCGCGGTTGGGCGTGGCTGATGTGCGCGCCTTTGGCTTGAGTTGGGAAGACTGCGAACAATTGCTCCGGCAACTTGGCTTTGCCGCGCGCGTGGAAGTGGTGGCCGCCTGATTTGGCGGAATCTGACCCGAAATGATGAAGGCAGAATGATGAATGATGAAATTTTTGCGTTGGCGCGCTTCATCCTTCTTCATTCATGATTCATCCGGGGTTAAAAATCTTCTCTGTGTCTCTGCGTCTCTGTGGCAGATTTCTCCCGCTTGGAAAAACTGTTCGACATCATCCACGAAGACGACGACCTGCTCGTCATCAATAAACCATCCGGCCTCGTCTGTCATCCGACGAAGGGCGATGAATATTCCAGCCTCATCAGCCGTGCGCGGTTGTATTTACAGCGCTCCCTCTCCGCTGGGGGAGAGGGCCGGGGTGAGGTGGTAAATCCTCTGCCTTCACTTCATCTGATTCATCGCCTCGACCGCGAAACCAGCGGCATCGTTTTGCTGGCGAAAAATCCCATCGCCGCCGGCGAACTCGGCAAAATCTGGGAATCCCGCGCCGTCGCCAAGGAATATTTCGCCATCGTCCACGGCCATGTCGTGGCGGATCAGGGCATCATTGACGCGCCACTCGGACGCGATGAAACCAGCCGTGTCGCCATCAAAGATTGCGTCCGTCCCGACGGCGCACCGGCGCAGACCGAATTCTGGGTTGAGCAACGATTTTCGCGCCGCACACTCCTCACCCGTCCTATCGGGCACCCTCTAGAGGGACGGGGTGAGGGGACGTCATCTTCGATTCCCCATCCTCCATCCTCGTTCTCCCTCCTCCGCCTGCTTCCCCGCACCGGCCGCAAACACCAGATCCGCATCCACCTGCAGCACCTCGGCCATCCCATCGTGGGCGATAAACTTTACGGCGGTGACGAAGATTTATATCTGGCGCTCGTGGAAAACCGGCTCACGAACGCACAACGCGCCCGGCTCATCCTGCCGCACCACGCCCTGCACGCCGGACGGCTGCAATTTGACTGGCGCGGCCAGACCCACCAGTTCACCGCCCAGCCCGAGATGGCTTTTATCAAATTTTTGTCTGAGAACGGGTAAATCAGCCGCGAAGATTTAATTTCGCGAAGAACCCCACGGTTCCCCGCCATTTTCCATCATCCACCCTCCATCCCTCTCGTTTTTTGGGCGTCGCGCCCAATTTCAAGCCAGCGGGTTGACAGCGCGAACTCCCAAGGCTTTGAAGTGCTCAACGTCAACCGTGGCGACGGTCAAATCTTCCAAGGCCGCGACGGCGGCGTGCAAGCCGTCGCCGAGCGGCACGGTTTTTCCCGCCCGGCGGGCATCTGCCAGCAGTTCCCCGGCTTTTTCGCAAACTTGATGATCCAGCGGCACGGACTCCAGAAGCGAAACGAATGATTCCCAATAATTCTGCCAGCGCTGTTCCTTGCCCGCATCCTTCAGCGGCTTGCCCGCGATATATTCCGCGACCGTCGCGTCACAGATGAAAACTTCATGCCGGGCGGCGACCACCCATTCGCCCAAGTCAAAATTCCGCCGTTCACCTTCCACCAGCAAAGACGTGTCAATCAGCACTCTCATTGCGCTTTGTCCGTGGCGGCGAGGTTGGCGGAAATCTCAGCGGCGGTGGTTGCGTCCAAAGGCGTGCGCGAACGGTAGAGCCGGGCGAAGGCCTCCGCGCTCATGCCCGTTTTTTTGACCCGATGACTTTTTTCCGGCGCGATGAACCAGCCGCCGGGCTGTTCGCGCACGATGTAGTGCGCGCCATCCACCAGTCCGCGAATGGTCAACCGGCTTTTGTCCGCTTTGGCTACCGTTGTCATGTATGGGAAAATTCCCATAAAGTTTCATTAAGTCAAGCAGTTTGCCCGCCGCAGCGGTTCCCCGCCATTTTCATCATCAATCCTCCATCCTCGCGTAATTTCAAGCCAGCGGATTCGCGCACGGACACCCCATCGCTTCAAAGTCCTTCAAGTTCCGCGTGGCGACGGTTGCGCCCGTGCGGATGGCGATTGCCGCCAGCAAACCATCCACTAGGCTGGGTTTGCCCCGGCCGCTTCGCCGCGCCTCGCCCGCCAGCCGCGCGGCGGCTTCATAATCAGCCGGTTCATTGGTGAGGCAGGCAAAACTCAAAATCTGCTGGCGATAGAACTGTTCACCGCGATTTTTTTTGCCGGCCTCATTCACCGAATGAATGCCGATGAGATATTCAGCGCGGATAATGTCGGCGGTGGCCACTTCACCGACGGTTTCCAGCCAGGTGACAACCGCCGGATTACCCCGCTCACCTTCAATGAGGATGTCTGTATCGAGCAGCCAGTTCATCGTCAAATTCCTCATCCATCTTTTTGATGTTCGCCTCGATCTCGTCCGCCGCCGCCTTGTCCAAATCCGTGGCGTGATAACCATCAAATATCTGGGCGGCGGCTTTTCCGCTCATGAAATCACAATCCGGAACCATCCGCACAAAAGCCCGGCCATGCTTGCGGATGCGCACCGTTTCACCCCGCTCGACTTTGCCTAGCAATCGGTGAAATTCATTCACTGCCGTCGTGACGCTCACTTCAATCATACTTAAAAATACCCATTTCCACCCTTTTTGTCAATACTTTAACCGCCAAGACGCCAAGAACTGAACAAAGAAAGCATCAAAACGCAAAGTTTTTCATGCAGCCACAGAGCCACCGAGTGCATCGAGGGAAAACCGCTCTGCGTTCTCTGCGCCTCTGTGGCAAAATTTCCGGCTGCCTGCATGTCTTGCCAGTTCATATTTCACTGTAAAGATGGGATTTTGGCGATCTGGACGTCTTTGGCGGACTTGTCGCGCCGAAGCTGTTAGCGAAGGCGGATGGGATTTTCGTGCATTTAGTATATTTCGTGGTTAAAGATGGCTTTTCTTGGCGGCCTTGGCGACTTGGCGGTTAAATACGTTCAAAAAAAAGATAAAAAAAATTTGACTCCTGCTTGACTCTCTGTCAAATTGTCATCGCACACGGTAAAAAAAGAACAACAAACACTACAAATGAAATCAAAAGCACTACTGATTGCCGCTGCCGCGCTTGCAGCCGGGGTCATGTCATCCCAAGCGCAATCATCTGTCTACTCACAAAATATTGTGGGTTATGTTAATATTCCGGAAACTGCCGGAGGTTTTAGTTTGGAAGCTCCCCCGTTGGACTTGGATGGCACGGGAACTAATAATACTCTTTCTACCTTGTATCCGGCTCCTACCATAGGTGATAACGTATACGTCTATAGTACCTCTCTGTCTGAATTTGTTGTTTACCAATATCTAAAGAAGACCACTGGTGTCCCGCCCCATCAAACCACCGTCACAAATTGGTATGACCCGAATGCTAATATAGTCAATAGCGAACTTGGGATAATTAATCCAGGTCAGGGCGTGTTTTATAATGCGGCTGCCAATGAAACAAATACCTATGTTGGAAATGTTTTGCTTGGGAATGGAACAGTGACCAACAACTATGTTCCATCGGCCAATGGTTTTAACTTGGTTTCGTCAATACTCCCAATCAGTGGTGGACTGGAAACGTCGCTAAATTATATTCCAAGTATCGGTGATAACGTGTATATTTATACAAACAATCAATATGCTGTTTACCAATATTTGAAAAAGACTACTGGTGTTCCGCCCCATCAAACTACCGTCACCAACTGGTATGATCCGAATGCAAATATAGATCAGCCGATTATTCAGGTGGGTCAAGGTTTCTTCCTCAATCCAGCCGTAACTCCAATCTGGACTCAGTCTACAACCAACCTGTAACCGACAAAAATTACACGAAAATAACCAAATCAATTAACACAAACATAACATGAAAAAATCAATTGTAATCGCATTGGCTACGGCCGGGTTTGCCATGGGAGCCTTGGCTCAAGGTTCGATAGCTGGACTCAACACTGGTAATCAGTATATCACAACTGGTGCGGGCAACTACAACATCAGCACGCCAGCAGCCTCTGCAAACTCATATTATTCAGGGGCACTTTCATTGGAAGTGTTCTTTTCCGACTCGGCTACTGTCAACGAAATCAATGCCATTAATGCATTGAACGGAACGCAGGGCGGCGGTGGTGCTGCTTTGGCGCTTTTGACAGGTGTTACCGATGGGTTTCAGGAGGTAAGCTTGGTTGGTGCAAATGGTACACAGGTAGGTGCAGTTACTGGAACTGCCGCATCTCCAAACGCTTCCCAGCTTAACGGTTTTCCTGGAACTGTTAATCTTTCAACGGCTTTTACGTCGCAGACCGTTGGCGATATAGCTCTGTATTTTATTGGAGCAGGTGGTGTCTCTACTGCTGAAGTAATTGCTGGAAATTACGGCGGAAATTCATCAGCACAAGGAGCTGCCTTTATTGTTACTGCAGGAATGAACGCATTCTCTGGTCAAAATCAGAACATTGATATGACGCCGACTCCGGAACCCAGCTCAATGGCCTTGGCTGGTTTGGGTGGTATCGGAATGATGCTTTTGGCCTTCCGCCGCAAGCAAGCAAAAGCCTAATTTAATTTAGGAAGTTTATTTCACAGAGCCGCTCTTCGGAGCGGCTCTTTTTTTGTCATTTTTTAGCCATAGATGGAACACAGATGAAACACGGATGGGATTTAGTCACGGCTCGATGGAGTCTCGCCCCACCGAAAGAAAAGGAGCAGGGGGCAAGCACCAGCGGCTTTTGCGAGGATTCAGGCTAGACCGTCATTCATATCCGAACGCTTTCACCAGCGGCTCCAGTTTTTCCAGATGGGGTTCGAAATATTTCTGATAATGCCGCCAGCGGCCGCGGGCACGCTGATAGATGGGCTGGGTCACGTCGGCGTAGGTGGGTGAGAGCACCCTTTTCTTCTGGGCGGTTTCATGGAAAGCCAACACGCGGTCATCCCACGGCATACCGAGAAAATTCAGAGCCTTGCGCGCGACGGCTTCCAAGTCTGCCACCATGTCCTCGTAGCGGACTTCGAGATAAGGAACGGGCATCAATGGGGCCAGTGTCCTCCAGAAATTCATGGTGTTGGCATAAAAATCCGCCGTTCCACCCAGATCCAAAAAGGCCGCCGTGGCTGGATTGAGCGGATGTGGCTGCATGAAGCAGCTTAACACGACGTCGCGCGGGTCGCGCATGGCGACTAGGACTTTGGTTTCCGGTAGCAGGCGGATGAACTCCGGGATGTGCCTGGTCAGCATGGGATTTTTGTCAATCAGCAGACGTCCGGCAGTGGGGCTGCCGTTGGATAATTCCATGAAACGGAAATAAGCCGCGCGCGATGATTGCAAGGCCGGCAGGGTGGCCGTTTCCAGCACGGGCAGCCAACTCGCATCCGGCGGAAGATTGTATTCAAGCGGAGTCAGGGCATCGTCTAAAAAAACGTAGGTTTCTTCCGCCGAGATGATGTCTGGATGCGAGTCCAGCACCTGCTCCAGCAGGGTGGTACCGGAACGGGCATGGCCGCAGAGCAGGGCCAACGGGCGGGAAGGATTCAGTGCCGGGCCATTCTCAACCCAGCGCCGGAGCATCCCGGCTGAAATACCGGACTCCGTCGCTCTTAAAGAAGCGAAATATGTTTTAAGCAGGACTAGCAATGGATCTGCCTGCGGTCGTAGCAGGGCTTTGGCTTCACAAAACGCCGTCATGGCGTCGTCGAATTTTTCCTGGCGATCCAGAATGGTGGCCAGTTCATACCAAGCTTGGGCATGAATTTTGGAATCGTGAATGGGTTTGGTGATGAACGATCGCAGTCCTGATTCCGCGGTTTCCAACCGTCCGGCCAGCCGTTCCAGCCGGGCGCGGACGAGCAATGCCGCTGGGTCGTCTGGATTCGATTTTAACGCCCGTTCCACAAGTTGTCCGGCTTCAGGCAGCCGGCGGAGGCGTTCGTAAAGTTCGGCAAGTTTGATGCAGGCTTGTGGCGTGGCGTCCGGCTGTTCGAGCACGCGCCGGAGGTAGCGCTCCGCCAGCTCCGGGTTGCGAAAAAACTGGCAATGCGCGGCAATGGTAGTGAGCATCTCGGTTTTCCGGGGGGCAAAGCACAGGGTTTTTTCAAACCAGCGTTCGGCGGCTTCATAGTTGTAACGCAAACCGTTGGCCCGCCCCAGTTCTATGAGAATGCCGGGGTTGGCGGGCGCGAGGCGGTTGGCGCTTTCCAATATTTCAATCGCTGCTTCAAATTCTTTTCGCGCCCAAGCCGCCTGCGCCGTCTGGAGTCGGCGGGTCAACAAACCTTGTGAAACCAATTGTGGTCGTTTCATGGTCAAACAAGGATGAGGTCGCGCGCGCTCCAAATCAATTTTCTTCCGGCGCTTAGAGTTCGGAGTTTAGTGTTCAGGGTTCAACGTTCAACATTCGATGTTCAACCTTCGCGCCAGCGTCTTGGACTGCGGCAGCCCTTTGCCGCTCTGTCACCCAACCGCCGAACACTGAATGAACCCCCATGCCATTTATTCCGCTTTGTTTTTCCGCAACGGCTTTGGTTTAATCTTCACGATGAAAGATCGGCAATCCAAAATTTCGCGCCACACGCTGGAAACCAAAATTTCCATCCGGCTCAACCTTGATGGCAAAGGAAAATCCAGGATCAAAACGGGGATTCCGTTTTTCGATCACATGCTGACGCTGTTCGCGAAACACGCGACGGTGGATCTGGATCTGCGCTGCGACGGTGATCTGGCGGTGGACGCGCATCATACGGTTGAGGATTGCGGCATTGCGCTCGGCCAGGCGATGGCCGATGCGCTGGGCGACAAGCGCGGCATCCGGCGTTACGGTCACGGGTTTCATCCGAAAAATCCCTTTGCTGGCGAAGCGTATGTGCCGATGGACGAATGCCTCGCGCGTTGCGTCGTGGATTTCAGCGGACGACCGCACCTGGTCTGGCGCGGGCTGGACAAATTTTCGCAAAAGAAAATTTCTGACGCGGAAAAAAACCAGGACGTTTCGAGCGCGTTCCGATTCGGCCTCGCGCGGGAATTTTTTCAGGGTTTCACGAACGAGGCGCGGTGCAATCTGCATCTGGAATTGCTTTACGGCGATGAACCGCACCATATCGTCGAGGCGCTGTTCAAGGCGTTCGCGCGCGCGGTGGACGCGGCGCGCCGGCACGATCCGCGCATCGCCGGCCAACTGCCGAGCACGAAGGGTAAATTGTAGCCAGCGTGACGCTGGACTCAATTTTGGGGACGGCTCGCCGAACCGCCTGAAGGCGGAACTCCAAACAGGGACGATTGGTGCAAGGCCGCACTGGCCATCGGGAGCACGGCTCGCGAGGACTCTCGCCCCACCAACGTGACGCTGGACTCGATTGTTTTTAGTCACGGCTCGACGGAGTCTCGCCCCGCCGGGGGAAGTGACAAGTGACGGGCAAATCCGCTCGTTGCCTGGCTTGTCACTCATCATTCATCACTGGTCACTAACCGGGCCGGCTGGGTGGTGAACGAAAAATTTTCGCGTCTGCATTGACTTTTGCGGGCGCAAGTGAAACCTTTTCGCAGCGCACTTTCCCTGAATTCAATAGTAACGGGGGGCGCGCAATCAATCTCGTGGCAGAAAAAGACGATTATTTATTGGACCTTTTGGTCGACCTTGGCTTCACCAATGCCGAAGTGGTCGCGAAAGCTCGCGAGGAAGCCAACGCCGCCGGTGTGGGGGTGGTGGATTTGCTCGTGGCGAACAAAGCCATCCGCCCCGCCGACGTGACGCAGGCGAAGGCAGCGCAATTCGGCGCGGAGGTGGTGCACCTGGCGGACCTGAAGATCGATGACGAGGTCATCTCCGCCGTGCCGCGCGACGTGGCCAAAAAATATCGCGTCATCCCCGTTTTCAAAACCGAAGGCAAGGTGGCCGTGGCCATCGCGGATCCATCCGACCTGAACACGCTGGACTCGCTGCATCATCTGCTCAATGCGGACATCGAATTGCGCGTGGCGTCGGAGCCGGACATCGAGCAGGCGCTGATCAAGTATTACGGCGGCGACAAAAAAGCGATGGCCGACGGCGCGTTCAAGGACGTCATCCAGGAACTCACGCAGGACAATGTCGAGATCGTCAACGCCGATGACGGCGCGGACGTGGACATCGATGCGCCGTTGATCCGGCTGGTCAACCAGATCATCGTGGACGCCTTCAAAATCCGCGCCTCGGACATCCACCTCGAACCGCTCGCCAAAAGATTTCGTCTGCGCTACCGGATCGACGGGATGATGCAGGAGATGAAGTCGCCGCCGAAACAATTGCAGGCGTCCATCGTCGCGCGCCTGAAAATCCAGGCGGGCATGATCATCTCGGAACATCGCGTGCCGCAGGACGGACGCATCCAATCGAAGGTGGGCAACAAGCTGATCGATCTGCGCGTGTCATGTTTGCCGACGAACCACGGCGAGAGCATCGTGATGCGTATCCTGGACAAGGACGGTCTGAAGCTCGGCTTGCCGGAACTGGGATTTTTGAGCGACGACCAGGCGACGTTCGAGCGCATCATCGCCTTGCCGGACGGAATTTTGCTGGTGACGGGGCCGACGGGTTCCGGCAAAACGACGACGCTTTATTCCTGCCTGAATTTCATCAACCGGCCTGACCGCAAGATCATCACGGTCGAGGATCCGGTGGAATATATCCTGGCGGGCATCAACCAGGTGCAGGTGCACGACGCGGTGGGTTTCTCGTTCGCGACCGCGTTGCGCGCGATCCTGCGCCAGGCGCCGAACGTGGTGATGATCGGGGAAATTCGCGACATCGAGACGGCGTCCATTGCCATCAACGCGTCACTGACCGGTCACCTGGTCTTCTCCACGCTGCACACGAACGACGCGCCCGGCGCAGTCACGCGTCTGGTGGATATCGGCGTGAAACCGTTTTTGATCGCATCGTCCACGCGCTGCCTCATGGCCCAGCGGCTCGTCCGCAAAATCTGCAAGAAGTGCGCCGGGCCTGACGAGCCGACCGAGGCGGAGATGCGCGGGCTCGGCATCACGGCGGACGAAGTGAAAAATGCGAACG
>Ga0206810_1037_pt2 | contig 22364 bp, 23 predicted proteins | sample Alteio_BWOrgCont_56_FD_152889 | JGI IMG/M metagenome (GOLD analysis project Ga0206810, IMG submission 152889) | Enriched cells from forest soil in Barre Woods Harvard Forest LTER site, Petersham, Massachusetts, United States -... | ecosystem: Environmental > Terrestrial > Soil > Temperate forest >...
GCCCAATACACCAAGTTCGGTTGTGCCTAAAGGGAAAACACCTGCCGATAACGAAAATGTTTCAAAGTCGTAGGTCAATGCCGAAGCAAAACTCATATCACCTCCGCAAAGTTTAAGAATACGAAAAGGTAGTTCCAAATCGCGCAACAAAGTAGCCACGTAATTGCGCATTTCTTCCAACGTTTGATACGAGGTGGAAGGATGCGCCACCTGCACTATTTCCACCTTATCAAACTGGTGCAAACGGTTCAATCCCCTAACATCTTTACCATAACTGCCTGCTTCACGTCGAAAACAAGGCGTATAGCCACACATTTTCACAGGCAGTTGAGCGGTTTTTAAAATAACGTCTCTGAATATATTGGTAATGGGCACTTCGGCAGTGGGTATCAAATATAAATTATCAATGGTGGCATGATACATTTGCCCTTCTTTATCAGGCAATTGGCCTGTTCCGTAACCCGATGCTTCGTTCACCAATATAGGAGGCTGAATTTCCAGATAACCTGCCGCAGTGGCCTTATCCAAAAAAAAGTTGATGAGTGCACGTTGTAAACGTGCTGCTTTGCCCTTGTAAACAGGAAATCCGGCTCCGGTAAGTTTTACACCCAACTCAAAATCTATCAGGTCATATTTTTCGGCAAGCTCCCAGTGTGGCTTTGCCCCTTCCGGCAATTTAGGTATCTCGCCCTCCTGATGCACATTTTCGTTATCGGCAGGTGTTTTCCCTTTAGGCACAACCGAACTTGGTGTATTGGGCAATTGCAGCAATAATTTGTGCTGTTGTTCTTCAATAGTTTTAAGTTGGTCCGATAATTTAGCAGATGTTTCTTTTAACGCAACACTTTTGTTTTTCAACTCATCGCCTTCCGCTTTTTTTCCTTGTTTGTAGAACTCCCCCACTTGTTTGGCCAATGTATTGGCTTCGTTCAACAAACTATCCAGTTCGTTTTGAGTTCGACGACGATCGTTATCCATTTCCAGTATCTGTTCCAAAACCGGCTTTGCATCAAAATTTTTAATGGCCAACCGTTGTATGGTTTCTTCTTTATTGTCGCGAATGTATTGTAGTTGTAACATATACTTTTATTGAGTTGAATAGTTAAGATTGTGAATGCCCAAAAATAAAAAATCTCCCGAACTTCCGTTGAAGCTGGGGAGATTTTAATGAATAATTAATACCTTATGCTTCAGCAGTAAACGGAACCACAGAAACATACGATTTGTCATCGCGTTTCTTTCTGAATTCCACAATACCGTCAGTCAAAGCAAAAAGTGTATGGTCTTTGCCAATACCAACATTTAAACCTGGTCTGTGTTTGGTACCACGTTGACGAACGATGATGTTACCGGAAATGGCAGCCTGACCGCCATAAATTTTAACGCCTAAACGTTTGCTGTGCGACTCGCGACCGTTATCGGAACTACCGGCTCCTATTTTATGTGCTATTTTGTATGAGTTTTAGTTGTTGTTAAGTCTTAATTTTATTCGTCTTCGGCTTTCTTTTTTGCTGCTTTTTTAGCAGGGGCCTTTTTAGCTTTAGGAGCTTTTGTTTCCTCTTCAGCTTCAGTTGCTTTAGCGGCTTTTTTAGCTCTTGGTGCTTTTTTTGTTTCTTCCACTACTTCCTCAGCAATTTTTACAGCTTTAGGAGCCGCCTTTTTCTCAATTTTTATCTCATCTTTTAATGTTTCGCCTTTGGCCAATACACCTTGGATAAGGATTTGAGACAATTGCTGACGGTGACCATTTGATTTTTGGTAACCTTTTCTGCGTTTTTTCTTAAACACGATGACCTTGTCACCTTGCAGATGGGAAATAACTGTTGCAGCTACTTTTGCTCCATCCACTGAAGGGGTTCCGATTTCAATTTTGCCGTCGTTGTCAATCAACAACACATTATTGAACTCTAATTTTGCCCCTTCGTTAGCATCTAGGCGGTTCACGTACAGTTTGTTTCCGCGTGAAACCTTAAATTGTTGCCCGGCTATTTCTACGATTGCGTACATTTTTAGGTATTTTTAGTATTAATAATAACCAAGCCATTATTTACTTGGGGGCACGAAATTAATAAAATATTTTTGTATGGCAATATCTTTATGCAAAAAATTGAATGCTTTCCTTAAAAGGGGGTTTATTTTACTTGATTATTCCTTTCTTTCCTATGCAGATTCTGAATCGAGTTCAGAATGACTGTGCGCATGGTCATTCTGAACTCGATTCAGAATCTGCGCGTTGGCAAATAAAAAACTATTTGAATAAAATTCCCTACAAATCAGGAGAAGAATCATAAGGTGCCGCTTCAACTACGCTCTCCTTTTTGTTCACCAAATACACCCCCGTTAAAATAACCAAAGCGCATACAATATACATGGGCACTATGTGTTCTCCATCCAACACTCCCCACATAATGGCTACAATAGGTATTAAATACGTTACCGAGGCCCCGAAAATGGAACTGGTATTTTTTATTAAAACATTGAACAATATTATTGAAACTGATGTGCCCAATATACCCAAAATGCAGATATAACCCAAGCTTTGCATCGCCAAAGGATTCGTTGTTAACCTATGCGTAAAATCGGCATCGCACAGTAAATAAACTCCCGACACGGGCCCTACAAACAACATGGCCCAAACAGTGCATGCCACAGAATTTACGGTTCCCAAACTGTATTTTATGATGTTGGCTGTTATACCATTACACAGTGTGCCCAGCAATGCAAAAATAACGAACGATAGATTGGTGTTTGTCCCCGAATGGCCGTTAACCATTATTAAACCCAGCGCTCCTAAAAAGCCGATAACTATTCCGGCCAAATTTAATATCCGTACTTTTTCTTTAAAGAAAAATACGGTGATCATTACTGTAAACAAGGGTGTCATGGTATTTATCATGGAGGTAAGCGAACTGCTGATACCTTTTTGCGATTCGGCAAACAACAATCCGGGTAACAGGCTGCCGAATAAACCCATCCCCAAAAAGCCTTTCCAATGTTTTAGCAATAATTTGTTCACATGCCTGAACACCAAAGGTGACAGTGCCAAAAATGCTACAAAAACACGTAATGCGCCCACCTGTATACCTGTAAAAACCTCCACACCCCGTTTCATTAAAATAAACGAACTGCCCCAAACAAAGGTGAGCACAATTAATAACAGCCAATTGGTAATTTTTTTGTTCACCGTTTAAATTTTAAGGCCGCAAATATATTAAAAAAACAGGCGTAGTTTTCGCTACGCCTGCACTAACAATTATTGTTAAAAACAACCGATGAAATATTACCACCCTCCCATGTGAATAACCTTATGATGAAAATAATACTCCTTGTAATGAGGATTTGCCTCAATATATGGTTTTGGAGCACGAAACATAAAACCTTTTTTGGGTATCAGGTGGCGGGTATAATAGCCATTGTTTCCCAACCCTCTTATTTTATGAATGGTCGATTCTTCGTTTGCAAATGTAAACTGACAAACTGTTGCCAGCATTACGGTTACTACTAATTTTTTCATGTTTTTAATTTTTTGATTATGCCACTATTATTTCAATAGGCATACCAAAAAATTAAGTTTAACATTGTTTAACAGAAGGATATTGACAACTACGATTCAACAATATCAAATTCGTAAAATTCCATTATTTGATTTGCCAGTAGTTTTTTGCAAGCCTCATCCACTTTGGCTTTGGCAATATCTTTGGAGGGAGCTTCTATTTCTAAAGTAATATGTTTGCCTATGCGCACATTTTCAATTTCGGGCAACCCTAGGTTTTTCATACTTCCGGTCACCGCTTTACCTTGGGGGTCCAACAAGGCTTTTAAGGGCATTACATCTATTTCTGCTTTATATTTCATTACTTGTTTATGTTTGGTTATTAAATGCTGACAATACGATGTACAAAAATATGATAAAAGGTATTGCCACAAACTTAAATAATATCAACATTGCTACTGCCAATAAAATAAACACATAACGTAATTTATTATCGGCCCATCCGAAATTTTTGAATTTAAATGCCAGCAACGGAAGCTCCGCCACCATTAAATACGAAGAGAGCAGGGTTAATCCCAATAAAAACCAGGGATTGTGGATGTGTTGTAAAACATCATAATTGCCCAGTTGAGGTTGAAAATTTTCGATAAGGGGTAACGAACAAATTAATAATGTATTTGCCGGCGTAGGTAAGCCAATAAACGATTCGGTTTGCCGAGTATCCACATTGAACTTGGCCAGCCGCAAGGCCGAAAAAATGGTGATGATAAAACCGGAATACAATAACCAGTGCGGAAAAACCTCGGCACTTTGTTCGGCCATAAATGCTTTTTCCAAACTACCTGTTGAGCTTTTTAATAACATAAAAAACATCACTACTCCCGGTAAAACACCAAACGTAACCATATCGGCCAACGAATCTAACTGTTTACCTATTTCCGATTTAACATGTAACAGCCTTGCCACAAAACCGTCGAAAAAATCGAGCACGGCTGCAATACCCGCCAAATAACACGTCCAAAGCAAGTCTCCCTGAAAAGCACATACAATGCCTAAACAGCCGCAAAACAAATTGCCGCAGGTAATGGTATTAGGTATGTGTTGCTTTATATTCATAGTACGTTTAACAATGTGCGTGCTAAAATAATCTTTTAATTTCAAATTTGGGCTCCAAGATTCTTCACTTTGTTCAGAATAACAATTTGCGCACAGTCATTCTGAACTTGATTCAGAATCTGTGCGTCGGCTAACCCATCAATAATTCAACACATCCACTCGTCGACTTTTCAGTATATAATTCCTATTTTTATTTGTACAATACCTATTTTTAGGTATCTTTGTAGTGTAATTAGATTTAGTCTAAATAAGGATAAGGGTTTAACAATTAAATAATATATACAAATGATAACTGTTTCAGAAAATGCAAAACAACATGCATTGGAGTTGATAAAAAACGAGAATCGCCCTGAAGGAACTTTTATCCGCGTAGGAGTTGATGGCGGTGGATGTTCTGGTCTTTCCTATAAACTGGAATTTGATAGCCAGTTAAAAGAAGGCGACCAGGTATTTGAGGACAAGGGAATGAAAATTGCGGTGGACAAAAAATCGTTCCTGTACTTGATAGGCACCGAACTGGATTATACCGGGGGGTTGAACGGAAAAGGGTTTGTTTTTAATAACCCAAATGCCAGCCGTACCTGCGGTTGCGGAGAGAGTTTTTCGGTTTAAATTAATTCGCCACTAAGTTCACTCAGGACAGTACGTTTTGTTTTCCTAAGTGGGCTTAGTGCCTTAGTGGTAAATAGCAAATGGCAAACGAGATATTAGAAAAAAAGATAGGCGAAGAGTACAAGTACGGATTTGTTACGGATATTGAAGCCGACAATGCTCCTAAAGGGTTAAGTGAGGACATTATCCGCTTCATTTCAAAAAAGAAGAATGAACCGGAGTGGCTGTTGGAATTTCGTTTGAAAGCCTTCCGCCATTGGTTAACAATGGACGAACCCCACTGGGCACAAATAGCTTACCCGAAACCAAATTTTCAGGACATTATTTACTACTCGGCTCCAAAACCTAAAAAAACATTGGGTAGTTTGGACGAAGTTGACCCCGAACTTTTAAAAACGTTTGAAAAATTAGGCATTTCCATTGAAGAGCAAAAACGCCTGAGTGGTGTTGAAAGCCGTATTGCTGTTGATATTGTGATGGACAGCGTTTCGGTAAAAACAACGTTTAAGGAAACACTTTCGGAAAAAGGAATTATTTTTTGTTCGTTCGGCGAAGCCGTTCAGGAACACCCCGAACTGGTAAAAAAATACATGAGTTCGGTTGTTCCGTATACCGATAATTTTTACGCCGCATTAAATTCGGCCGTGTTTACCGACGGCTCGTTTTGTTATATTCCAAAAGGAGTTCGCTGTCCTATGGAGCTTTCTACCTATTTCAGGATCAACTCTGCCGGAACAGGCCAATTTGAACGTACCTTGATTATTGCCGACGAAGGTGCCTATGTTAGCTATTTAGAAGGCTGCACCGCACCTATGCGCGACGAAAATCAACTGCACGCAGCCGTTGTTGAAATTGTGGCACACAAAAATGCCGAAGTAAAATACAGCACCGTTCAAAACTGGTACCCCGGCGATAAGGAAGGTAAAGGAGGCGTATTCAACTTTGTTACCAAACGCGGAATTTGTTTGGAAGACAATTCAAAAATTTCGTGGACACAGGTAGAAACAGGCTCTGCTGTTACGTGGAAGTACCCTTCGGTTATTTTAAAAGGCGATAACTCGGTTGGAGAATTTTATTCGGTGGCACTTACCAATAACTACCAGCAAGCCGATACCGGAACCAAAATGATACACCTTGGTAAAAATACGCGCAGCACCATTATTTCAAAAGGTATTTCGGCCGGATTCAGCAATAACAGCTATCGTGGATTAGTACGTATTGCACGAGGAGCCAGCAATGCGCGTAATTTTTCGCAATGCGACAGTTTGTTAATGAGCGATAAATGCGGGGCACATACCTTTCCGTATATTGAAATTAAAGACAAAAGCGCAATAGTGGAACACGAAGCCACTACCTCTAAAATAGGTGAGGACCAATTATTCTATTGCAAACAACGCGGTATCGATACTGAAAAAGCAATAGGGTTAATTATAAACGGCTATTGCAAGGAGGTATTAAATAAATTACCAATGGAGTTTGCCGTGGAAGCTCAAAAGCTATTGGCAATTAGTCTAGAAGGTTCTGTCGGATAAAAACACTTAGTAAAACAATAAAACAAATCCCTTAGTGACCTAAGTGCCTAAGTGGTGAAACAAAAAAGTATATGCTATCAATTAAAAATTTACACGCATCCATTGACGGAAAAGAAATTCTGAAAGGAATCAATTTAGAGATAAAAGCAGGTGAAGTGCACGCCATTATGGGCCCTAACGGTTCAGGAAAAAGTACATTATCAGCCGTATTGGCCGGCAGGGAAGATTATGAAGTTACCGAAGGTGAAGTACTGTTCAATGGAAAAAATTTACTGGAACTGGCTCCCGAAGACAGAGCAAGAGAAGGCGTGTTTTTGGCATTTCAATATCCTGTGGAAATTCCGGGCGTTAGCAACATCAACTTTTTAAAAACAGCATTGAACGAAATTCGTGCTTACAAAGGGTTGCCACCCATGGAAGCAAAAGATTTTTTGGCATTGGTTAAACAAAAACAACAATTGGTTGAGCTGGATGGTAAGCTCGCCAACCGCTCAGTTAACGAAGGTTTTAGTGGTGGTGAAAAAAAGCGCAACGAAATTTTTCAAATGGCGATGCTGGAACCCAAACTGGCGATACTTGACGAAACCGACAGCGGACTTGATATTGATGCATTACGTATTGTTGCAAACGGCGTTAACAAATTAAAAACAAAAGACAACGCCGTGGTTGTAATTACCCACTACCAACGTTTGTTGGATTATATTGTACCCGATTTTGTACACGTGTTGTACAATGGTAAAATAGTGCGTTCAGGCACAAAAGCATTGGCCCTTGAATTGGAAGCCAAAGGATACGATTTTATTAAAACTGAAGTAAACGCATAGTAGCAGGCTCATTTATTTTACCCATGAACGTTGTAGAAAAATATACCATTACCGATAAATTGGTTGACCAGATCAATGCCTTGCAACTTCCGTTGTGGGGAAGTGCTTACAGAAAGGCCGCCATTGAAAGTTTCAAAAAACAAGGTGTTCCCAATCGTAAGAACGAAGAATACAAGTACTGCAAAATTGATTTGATATTAAAAGACGGATTCGTTTTTAACAGCACAAAAAAAATTACCACAGAACAATTAAACAAGGTTAACGTTTTAAAAGATGCGATTACAATTGTTATAGTTAACGGTGTTTTTGATGCGAGCCTCTCTTCATTAAAAGATCTTCCGAAAGGGTTAATTGTTTGCGATATTAAAGAAGCATCCGAAAAACACAAACCCGTTTTTGAAAAACATTATTCAAAATACGCCGATATAAATACCGATCCGTTCATTGCCTTAAATACGGCAACTGCAACAGGAGGCGCTTTTATTCATATCGAAAAAAATACGGTTGTAGAAACTCCCATTCACATACTACATGTTTCAACGACCAATGAAAACAGCATTATTAACCCGCGCAATTTAATGGTGGTTGAAAAATCGGCCCAGGCAAAAATTGTTGAATCATTCGTAACTATTGACACCACTGCCAACGTATTTAACAACGCTTTAACGGAAATTGCAGTAGATGAACAAGCAAACATTCAGCATTACAAATTACAGGACGAGCAGGAGTTTGGACACCTTGTAAACACCACACAGATACAGTTAGAAAAACAAAGTGTGTTTTCCACGCACAACATTTCGTTAGCAGGCAGTTTTATCCGTAACAACCTGAACATTATTTTAAATAACGAGGGTATTGAATCACATTTGTTCGGTTTGTATATAACCAACAATGAGCAGGTAATTGATAATCATACCCTGGTTGACCACCAAAAACCGAATTGCAACAGCAACGAACTGTATAAAGGAATAGTAGACGGTGAATCGGCCGCCACCTTTAACGGCAAAATATTTGTTAGAAAGGATGCACAAAAAACGAATGCGTTCCAGTCGAACAAAAACATTTTATTGAGTGATGACGGAACCGTTAACACAAAACCTCAGTTGGAAATTTTCGCTGACGATGTTAAATGTTCGCACGGCACCTCAACGGGTAAATTAGACGAAGAGAAAATATTTTATTTGCGTACCCGTGGGTTGAGCGAAACAAGCGCAAAAAAATTACTGATGTTTGCCTTCGCTTCGGAAGTGTTGAACGATATTAAGATAGAATCTTTAAAAGAATACCTGGAAGAACGAATATTGAAAGTATTCCAATAAATTTCATCCCCACTCTCCTACTTATAAAACTTAAAAAAAGATTCTTCAATCGTTCAGAATGACAATGCGCACAGTCATTCTGAACTTGATTCAGAATCTGTGCGCGAGCAAACCAACAAATAAACTAAAACCCGTACTCTTTATATTTTTTGGTAAACTCGTCGTCAGCAAAAGGAATATTTATTTCCAAATTGTGGTATTCGTATTTTGCTATAAGGCCGGTGAGGTCGTATATTTCCTGGTAAACCGGTAAAAAAGTTTTCGCATCAATATACATGATCACTTTTTTGCAAAAAGTATCCGGTATTTTTATCGTCTGCCCCGTTTTTACTTCGGTATAGCCTTTTACGGAAGGATTATACTCTAATAAGCTATATTCGTCCAATTTAAATTTACGGGCTATTTTTATTAAATCTTCACCTTCCAACACTTTATAATCGCTCAATTTATATTCTTTGTTATCTAACGTTACTTTATAACATTCGCGATTATCATATGTGATCGTACCATCGTATTTTGCATAATCCTTCGCTTTGTCCTTATAACGTGTATAAGCATCGTATATTAAATCGCCGGTATATAAAAAGCCAAGCTCATAAATAGTGTGCCGTTGCTTCTCTCTCACCATCGAACTGAAGGGACTTAAACTTATAGTGGGCACAAACGAACCCGCACTAACAAACGCTTTATTATCGTTTGTTCCTTGTACATATAAAAGTTCGGTACCGCTATGAGGGCCCTGTAGCAAGTGCATGTATATTTTTTTAGGGCTAACGTTCAGCTTTACAAATTGCTCACTGTTAACCATTTTCCCTTCATACCGTTCAATTTTTATAAACTTGAATTTGGCAGTTTTTACAGCCCGTATATTGGTCATCATTTTTTCTACAAGCTGACCTAATTCTTCAGTTGTTTCAGGAGCCTTAAAAGCCGTTTGAGCGGAAATAGCGGAACACATGATTCCGGTGAACAACGTTAAAATATACTTTTTCATTTATATGATTTTTTTAGTTTCATTGATAAGGACCAAAGGTATCTTATTTATTTTAAAAACCAAGAGCAGGTTTACCGAAGGTAACTAAAGAGTGTATGAAAGCGAATTTAAATTCCCTGAAAGGGATGTATTAAAGTAATTTGATGAGATTCTTTACGAAATTTATTTAGTAACCATATCCTCTCCTGCCCCTGCTATTAATTTGAATAACAGCACCCGCAGTTACAAACGCACCGCTCCAATCAATGTTAACCGTTTGATCAAAGTTAGAGTCGGAAGTTGTATAGGCCTGAGTTTGTAAATAACGATAACCGGCTCTTAATTCAAGCCCCAATGCTTTTCTTTTATCCAAAAATAGTTTTCCTACGGCCGCAACATGGCCACCAAGGCCTGTTCCTTTATAACTACCAAAATAGTAGGTGAGTGGTTGATTATTGGGATATAAATATTCCGATTCGTAACCATTTAAACTTCCTATGTCAATCCCTACTTCGCCACCAACCTGAAGTCGGTCATTATTACCCACACCCCGCATGTACTGGCCGGCAAAATTTACTGTAGTTAAATTAAAGTATATACTCCCTCCGGATGTATCGGCAAAACTGGCGCTGTTTCGTAAGGCATGGGTAGCAGAAAAATCAACCTGCAATTCAAAATTTAAGTGTTCTCTATCGGAAAGCGGAAACGAATGCCCAATAAAAAGACCATTAAATTTGGAAAATCCTTGATTTAATTGCACCGAACCATAACCGGGATTTGATGCCGCATAAGCACTTTCATCACTGAACAAACCGTCCCAATAATTATTAAGATCTCCACCATTATAACTATTGGAAAGCGAGCTGCGGAAACCAAAATAGAAATAATACGCCCCTCTATCGGAAGAAGTATTTGCAGGCCTTTGAGGCTGTGGACGGTTTTCAACATATGGATGATTTTGAACAGGGGGTTGATTTTCGCGAGGTGGGTAATATTCGGTAGGTGGCGTTTGATAATCATTTAATTTGGGCGGTGGTGGCGGAGCGGGTGCATTAATGACTATTTTGGTGCCATCGGCAAAATTTATGGCCCCTACTTGATTTTTAGGCATAATGTAAACGGGACCAGTAGCATCGTGTTTGTATTTGATTTCATCAACTCCTATTTCCTGAACCAATACAATACTTTTTGTACCATTTATTTTAGTAATGGTGTCTTGCGATAAGGCTATTTTACCAATGATAAAAAATGCCAGAAAAAAAACAAGATGTCTCATGGTTCAATTATTTTAAAAATCACTTACATTATATTATTCAACAATATTTGTGCCTTTATTTACATAATATTTCAGCTTTTGTTTTTCAGGCAAAAAAAAGACTGCTAACACACACAATTAATTGATAATAAATGACTTTTAAAAAACTTAAAAATTGTTAAATCAATTTCTTGGTTTGCTTTTATCTCAATTATTAATAATCGATAAAGTAATCCGTTTTATTAAAGGAGAGTTAAGTTATTTGTTACGAAAGCTGATCGGTCAATAATTTGATTTCTATAGCGGGTGAATTTTTTTCATACAATATATTGTACACTGCATTGGTAATAGGCATGTGTACATTATATTTTTTGTTTATCTCGTACACACATTTTACACCATAATACCCTTCTGCAACCATATTCATTTCCAACTGGGCCGACTTAACCGAATACCCCTTGCCTATCATCCCGCCAAACATACGGTTACGACTGTATTGTGAATATGCCGTTACCAACAGATCGCCCAGATAGGCGGAACTCTTGATGTCCCTGTCAATAGGATGAATGGTATCCACAAATTGTTTGATCTCCTGAATGGCATTTGAAATTAACACGGCCTGAAAATTGTCTCCGTAACCCAATCCATGACAAATGCCGCCTGCAATGGCAAATACATTTTTTAAAACAGCGGAATATTCGGTTCCGTAAATATCGTCGGATGTTACCGCTTTTATATATCTGCATTTAAACTGCGATGCCACAAATGATGCATTATCTTGGTTTTGACAAGCAATGGTTAAATAAGATAATTTTTCCATCGCCACCTCTTCGGCATGGCAGGGACCTGTTATCACTCCAACATTTTCAATCGGCACTTTGTATTCCGAATTAAAAAATTCTCCCACAATCAAATTGTGTTCGGGAACAATTCCTTTAATGGCCGAAAACACCTGCTTGTTTTTAAAATCTTCTGGTGTTAATGCCGAAAGGGCCTCTTTTAAAAACGCCGAGGGTACCGCCATTATTAACACATCGGCAGTGGCAACCACTTGTTTAATATCAGTAGTGATAATAAGTTTACCTGTATCAAATTCAATCGAAGTAAGGTAATTGGGATTGTGTTTGTATTTTTTAATGTGTTCAACAACCGCTGCATTACGTATCCACCAATGCACTTCATCAACATTGTTGCAAAGTATTTTAACTATTGCAGTAGCCCAACTGCCGCCGCCTATCACCGCTAGTTTCATCATGTTGTACTTATTTTTTATCCGAAGCTATATCTTGTTTCTTTTCGTGGTCAGCAGCCGTTAATTCCGGTCGCATCTGCGGGAAAAACAACACATCTTGTATGGAAGGGGAATCCGTCATGATCATTGCCAAGCGGTCAATACCAATACCAATACCCGCCGTAGGAGGCATACCATATTCCAATGCGCGTAAAAAATCCTGATCAATAAACATGGCCTCGTGGTCGCCACGCTCCATTAATTTAACCTGTTCCTCAAAACGTTCGCGCTGGTCAATAGGGTCGTTCAATTCCGAATAGGCGTTTGCCAGTTCTTTACCGTTCACCATCAGTTCAAAACGTTCCACCAATCCGGCTTTGCTACGGTGTTTTTTAGTAAGCGGGCTCATCTCTACAGGGTAATCGGTAATAAAAGCAGGTTGAATGTAATTGCCTTCGCATTTCGCCCCAAATATCTCATCTATCAGTTTTCCTTTGCCCATGCTGTGGTCAATCTCTATTCTCAATTGTTTACACACTTCGCGCAACTGTGCCTCCTCCATCCCGCTTATGTCAATACCTGTAAATTCCTTAATGGAGTCGTACATGGAAATGCGTTTGAACGGTCGTTTAAAATCAATCGTGTTCTCTCCTACTTTTACCTGCGTTGACCCATTCAGGTTCATCGCTATTTTTTCAATTAACTCTTCGGTAATATCCATCATCCAGTCGTAATCCTTATACGCCACATACAGCTCCATCACGGTAAATTCAGGATTATGAGTCCTGTCCATACCTTCATTACGAAAGTTGCGCGAAAATTCGTACACCCCCTCAAAGCCTCCAACAATAAGTCGCTTTAAATACAACTCATTGGCAATACGTAAATACATGGGTATATCCAATGTATTGTGATGCGTAACAAAAGGGCGTGCAGTGGCCCCTCCGGGTATAGCCTGTAATACGGGAGTATCTACTTCCAGATATCCTTTTGAATTATAAAACTCCCGAATAGTATTTATCATTTGGGTACGCTTAATAAAGGTTTCCTTTACATGCGGATTAATGATCAGATCAACATAACGACGGCGGTAACGAAATTCAGGGTCCGTTACTTCATCAAACGCATGGCCCTGCTCATCGCGCTTCACCACCGGCAACGGGCGTAACGACTTGCTTAATAGTTTTAATGATGTTACGTGAATGGAAGTTTCTCCCATTTTTGTGATGAACACATAACCTGTAACGCCAATTATATCGCCTATATCGGTGTATTTTTTAAACAACAGATCGTATGTAGCTTTATCTTCAGTCGGACAAATATCATCGCGTCTAATGTACAATTGTATCTTTCCGGTAGCATCCTGCAAATTCACAAAACAGGCCTTCCCCATGTCGCGTATGGTCATTACCCGCCCTGCAATACTTATGCTCTTAAATTCTTCTGCTTTTTCAGCCGTAAACGCTTCTAAAATAGTTTTAGCAGCGGCATTCACTTCGAACAACGGAGCAGGATAAGGGTCAATTCCCAATTTCTTAATCTCCTCTAACTTGGCTCTGCGTATTAACTCCTGTTCGCTTAATTCTGTACTCATGTTGGTTTGTATAAATTTTTAATCCGGCAAATATACAGACTTTAAATTTTAATGATACAGATTGAATATTTTTCGCTTCATACTGCTGCGTTATAAAATATATTTTTACTTTTAACAAACTAATTGAAGCATACCTAAACAAAAATGATGAAAACGCTTGTAGAAAATTTTTCGAAACAATTAACCGAAGCTATTGCCATTGGTAATGCAGCCAAACTTACCTCCGGCAAAAATAAAATAGGCAACGTGCTGGTTTGTGGATTGGGCGGGTCAGGCATTGGCGCAAGCATTTTATCCGAACTGGTTATTAATACCGCAACGGTTCCCGTTAATATCAGTAAAGGATATTTTATCCCCGGTTATGTTAACGAAAACACATTGGTCATCGTTTCATCTTATTCGGGAAATACGGAGGAAACCATCAATTGCATGAATTTGGCCATTGCCAAAAATGCAAAAGTAGTATGCGTTACATCAGGCGGTAAAATAAAAGAAACTGCTGATGAAAAAACCTTGGATTGTATCTTAGTTCCCGGTGGTATGCCACCCCGTGCCTGTTTAGGGTATTCATTAACCCAACTGTTTTTTATTCTTAACTTCAACAACATCATTAACGATACATTTAAAGCAGATTTACAAGCCGCTGTAAAATTACTGGATGAGGACAGAAATAATATCATAGCAGAAGCAAAAGCCATAACCGAAAAATTAAAAAATAAAATTCCGGTTATTTACGCTACCACTTATAACGAAGGTATTGCCATTCGTTTCCGTCAGCAATTGAACGAAAACTCTAAAATACTTTGCTGGCACAACATCATTCCTGAAATGAATCATAACGAATTGGTGGGTTGGACCACAAAAAACAACGACTTAGCCGTATTGATTTTTTTGGACAGGGATGAATACAAACGTAATATGGCACGTGTTGAAATAAACAAGGAAGTGATAAAACATTATGCCGCAAGCATTACCGAAGTATATTCAAAAGGAAATTCGGCCATTGAAAAAGCCATGTATTTTATTCACCTTGGTGATTGGGTCTCCGTATTATTAGCCGAAGCAAGAGGAATTGATGCTGTGGAAGTAAACGTTATCAACCACTTAAAATCAAAGCTGGCAAAGATTTAACATCATGCAGCAGGTAAAGTTTATTGACTTGGGGTTGACCGACTACAAACAAGCCTGGGACTATCAGGAAAAATTGTTTGACGAAGTGGTACAAACCAAAACCAATAACCGCAAACTTACACCCGACGAGCAAATTAAAACACCCAGTTACTTAATTTTTTGTGAACACCCCCACGTTTATACGTTAGGCAACAGCGGTGATAAAAAAAACTTGCTCATTAACGAGCAACAACTAACCGAAAAAAAAGCAGGCTTTTACGAAATTAACCGCGGCGGAGATATTACGTACCACGGGCCCGGGCAAATTGTGGGATATCCAATACTTGACTTAGACAATTTTTTTACCGACATACATAAATACCTGCGTTATCTGGAAGAAATGGTTATCCTTACTCTAACGGAGTACGGCATTGAGGCCGGGCGCAGCAAAGGTGAAACAGGCGTTTGGATAGATGCCGACAACCCGCTTAAAGCACGTAAAATATGCGCCATGGGTGTGCGGGCAAGCCGTTGGGTAACCATGCACGGCTTTGCATTAAATGCCAATGTGGATCTTAATTATTTCGGTAACATCATTCCCTGCGGCATTGCCAATAAGGCCGTAACATCAATGGATAAAGAGTTAGGGGGAAAAGTAGACGAGAAGGAAGTAAAACAAAAATTAAAAAAACATTTCGCCGCTTTGTTTGAATGTGAACTTATATAGTGCCCATAATGAATTACTACATTATCTACAAACCCTATAAAATGATTTCTCAATTCACTTCTTCACACAAAAAGAAGTGTTTGGATCTGTTAAACTTCGATTTTCCAAAAGATGTTTATCCGCTGGGGAGGTTGGACGAAAACAGCGAAGGGTTGCTTATACTTACCAACGACAAAAAACTGAATTATAAGTTACTCAACCCCGAGTTTGAACACAATCGGATATATCTGGTACAGTTACAAGGAGTCATCAATAACGAAGCTTTAAAACAACTCGAAAAAGGTGTTACCATTGCGCTCGACGACGGTCCCTATACCACCAAACCCTGCAAAGTAAAACAGGTAAAAAAACCGGAAAATCTTCCGCCACGCGGGCATCCCATCAGCGACCGGCTTCCTACATCGTGGATAGAACTCACATTAACCGAAGGTAAATACCATCAGGTACGTAAAATGACCGCAGGGGTGGGTTTCCCCTGCCTGCGATTGATACGCACCGCCATTGAAGATTTAAGACTCGAAAACATGCAACCCTCCGAGGTACGCGAAATAAAACAGAGTGCCATTTATAAAAAACTGCACATTCTGCAAAAAGATGAGTTGAAACAAGATCAGCATTAATTAAGTGATTTCGGTAGCCGTTAAATTTTAATAAAAACTTTTACAACGTGAAAAAAATCTGTATTTTCACTACTCGAAAAACAACTTTCATATAAATAACAGAAACCCATATAGCCATGTCCATTAATAACATTCCGAAAATTAAACATACCAATAAAAACAACTTTTTTTTGATCGCGGGGCCGTGCGTAGTTGAGTCGGAAGAAATATGTTTTGAAATAGCCGAAAAAGTGAAAGCTGTTACCGACAAACTGGGCATACCTTATATTTTTAAAGCATCTTACCGAAAAGCCAATCGTTCGCGGTTAGATTCATTTACCGGAATAGGCGATGAAAAAGCATTGAAGCTGATCCATAAAATAGGTAAAAAGTTTGACATACCTACGCTAACCGACATACATACCGAAGGCGAAGCAGCCTTTGCTGCAAAATATGTAGATGTATTGCAAATACCTGCTTTTCTTTGCCGACAAACCGACCTGTTGATTGCCGCCGCAAAAACAGGTAAACATGTAAATATTAAAAAGGGGCAGTTTTTATCTGCCGAATCAATGAAATTTACGGTTGACAAAGTGCGCGAATCGGGAAACACAAACATAATGCTAACCGAACGTGGTACATTCTTCGGTTATCAGGATCTGGTAATTGATTACAGAAGCATACCCGAAATGCAAAAAAATAAAGTGCCTGTAATAATGGACATTACCCATTCGCTGCAAAAACCAAATCAAACAAGTGGTGTAACCGGCGGCAGACCCGACCTTATTAGCACCGTTGCCAAAGCAGCCATTGCGGTGGGTGTTGATGGAATATTTTTAGAAACCCATCCTGCTCCTCACTTGGCAAAATCGGACGGAGCCAATATGCTGCACCTCGATTTTCTTGAACGAATAATGACCACCTTGGTAAAAGTAAGAAAAGCTGTTGTGTAATAGCTCGTTCTTTTCTGCTGTTAAAAGGTGTTAAAGTAGCGAATAAAGAAGGACTGTCAACACCAGGCCAAACGCTATTCCTGTACGTATCATTCCCATTGCTTTGTCCCTATCTAGTTTTCTCATTTCATCGTCTTGCACAGCTATAGATTCTCCGGGTTTATTAAAATTGAAAATGCCCTTCATGGCAAAATTAAGGCAAAATTTAAAGTACCATTGCTGGAAACCTATGCCAGCGGATGTTAAAGGAAAAAAAAGAACCAAGCACCAAAATTTATTTACAGAACTAAACTCCAATAGAACAATAAGTATAACAGAAAGTACCGCGCTGAAAATGGCGCTGTTTCTCCGCTTTTTTATTTCTTCTTTTCCAATATTGCAGGTTCCGGGAATATATTCCTCTTTAGTTTCAGTATCGTTTGTCATGTCTTTCAGTTGTTGAATTTAATATCCCACTACTTTTTAAAACCGTGACTTATTATTTTTCCATCAGCCAGTTCAATGGTTCTGTCGGATGCCGCTGCAAAATCATTGTCGTGGGTAACCGCAATAATTGTTTGGCCGAATTCCCTGCAAATTTGCTGAAAAGTATCGAATACTATCTGCGTGTTCTTACTATCCAAATTACCTGTAGGTTCATCACACATAATTATTTTCGGACTATTTATCAACGCCCTTGCTATGGCCACCCGTTGTTGCTGTCCTCCCGAAAGTTTTGACGCAGGTTTTAATGCCTGATCTTTTAACCCCAGCGTTTCCAACCGTTGGTACGCTTGTTGTTCAACCTCTTCATGCGAAAACTTACCCAATTTAAGCGCAGGTATCATTACGTTTTTCAGGCAACTGAATTCGGGTAACAGGTAATGGAACTGGAACACAAAACCTATATTTTTATTGCGAATAGCAGCAAGATTATCCAGCTTTTGTCCCGTAATTTTTTCGCCCTCTATAAATAATTCCCCCTCGTATTCGGTATCCATAGTTGACAAGATGTATAATAGTGTAGACTTGCCGCTGCCTGACTTTCCCACCAGCGTAAGGAACTCGCCCTGATAGGCTTCAAACGTGATACCATCCAGTGCCTTGAATTTTACCGGGTCGTAAAAATATTTACCTACGTTAGTGGTATTGAGTATTATTTGCTTTTCCATTATTTTCTGAATATGGCTACCGGATCCACTTTAGCTGCTTTACGTGCCGGAATATATCCTGCACCAAAAGTTACCAGCATACCCACTATAACACCCGTAAGCGTAATAGCGGGTTCAAATTGTATAGGGAAATAGCCTATGTCGGCCCCTATATAAATATGGCTTACCAGATTTACACAAAGAGACGCAAGCGCCACACCGATGAAATTACCAATAACGCCCATTATAAGTGCTTCCATTACAAAAATATTCACCACATCTTTCCCCGAAAATCCGGTGGCTTTTAAAATAGCAATGTCATTTAATTTTTGAGCAATGGTCATGTTCAAAATATTGTAAATACCAAAAGCAGCCACAAGCAGTATTGCCCAGGTAATACAAAGAAACATTACCGACCGTATTTTTTTACCCGCCACAAACAGTTCGTTGGCCGACTGCCAATCTTCGCCCGTATAATCTGTTAAGCTCTCCAGCTTGCTTGCAAATGCAGGAGCCATGGCAGGGTTTTTTATGTTCACGTAAATATCAGTTACATAACTGGGTCCCTGTTGCAAAAGTTGTTGCGCCGCAGCAAGGTTCATGTACGATTTGCTCTTGTCCGTAGCCACATTGCTCGATTTAAAAATGCCTACCACCTTCATCAGTTTTACCACACCAATGGAGGAAATAACGCTTATGTTGTCGTTAAGTTTTATGTTTAACTTATTTGCAATACCAATACCAATGATAATGCCGTTGGAAGTGCTTAAAAGAGTTTTTAAATCACCATTCACCATGGTGGATTGTATATCGAACATGGTGTTGGCTTCCATAATATTTATCCCCGATGTAGTTCCGTTCATTTGCGATTTACCATTATTGTAAAACAAACTAACGGTTACTAATGGTGCTGCCGCTATCACCTCCGGCTGTTTTTTAATATCGTTCACCAACTTTACCGGATTAATCAAATTTTTACTGATATTGGCTATTTTAGGATTAATGATCACCGTAGCATGATTTCCTGAGGAGTCGTTTGCCAATGGAACGCTCATTACATCGTCTTTGTATATACGTACATGGGGACAGGTTTTAAATATCGCATTGTCCGAATAACGGTTACTGCCTGTAACCAGCGAATTCATAAAAATATACATGGCAATGCCAATGGTAACACCTAAGGATGCAACAATTGTTTGTCGTTTACGCGACAACAGGTGGGTAAAAGCTATTTCTTTATTTACGCCTATTTTCATTGTTCAGCAATAATGGTTTCAGTCTCATCCAGTCCTTTGGTAACTTCTACCCATTCGTTGGATATAAAACCTGTTTGTACCGTTACCGGATCTTTTCCCTTTACCTTTACAATGTTGCCTGCACCAAGGTAATTTTTAGGAATAACAAGAATGTTATTTTTTATGCTCGTAATGATATTGCTTTGCAACTGTGTTCCCGATATTTTAAAATCAAGCGAATCGGTAAAACGCGCCTTACAATAAAAAGATTGTGCCTGATCATCAAAAGCAGAATATATCTGCGTTATTTTAGCATTGTAGTTTTTTTGTTTATTGGTATTCAGTTGTATGACCACGTCCTGCCCAATTTTTATTTTTGATATAGTGGTTTCATCAACACTTAGCTTGGCATACACACCACTCTTGTCGCCTATCACCGCAATTACATCCCCTCTGCGAACATAATCACCCACCTCTTTTTGTTTCGAAAACACCTTACCACCAACCACAGCCTTCAATTCGTCAAGATTTTGCAACACTTTATTCACACCCGTTTGCGATTGCTGGGTAACATATTGTTGTTCTGCCTGTAATTTTAACAAGTTGTAATTTTCCTGTTGTGCCGCCAAATTGGTTTTAGAATTTTCCAGAGCAATCTGCATATTCTCATAATCTAATTTCGAAACACTGTTCTGTTCGTATAATTTTTTATAACGGACCGCCTGTAGTTCATCCTCTTTTAATTTTTGTTTCGCCATTTCAATGTTCACTTCTACCTGTTTAAGAGCAGGCGCCGTAGGTAGGGTATTTGCATGGGCAATGGATAAAAGCGCATCCCCGCTGTGTGCATTATAATCATTTTGTTTATTTTCAATAACGGCTAAAACAGCGTCTGTTTTTACAATGTCGCCTTGGTCAAAATTTAACTTTACAATATAACCTTCGCTTTGCGCAGTGAGGTTATACTGCCCGTCAGGAACCAAAATGCCCGACGCAAAAACAGTTTCAGTAATATTTTTGCGTATCGGTTTGGTTTCCGTTTTTTTTCTACCGCAGGAACTCAACAAAGTTACCGCTGCAAAAACCGCTAGTAGTGGAATGGAATGCTTCATTTTATTTTATTGTTAATGTCTATTTTTGTTTTTGTGTACAACAGGTTAGCTAAAGCGCTTTTATAATTAACACGGCTCACCAGCATATCGTTAAACGAAGCAAGCAGTTTATCAAACGACAATATAGACTCGCTGTACTGATTAAAGGCCATTTTATAGTTGTCTTCTTTTAACGATGCAATGCGGCGCGTAACCGTGTATTGCGAAAAGTTCTTCTGATAATCCAATTCCAGTTGTTTGTTGTTAATATCATTTTGAAGTTGGTTATGCGCCATATTAATAAGGGCAATGTCGTAATTTATCTTAGCATTACGGGCAAGCACCAACTGGTTTATATTGGGTAAATTAAAGGTAACCCTTGCCCCTATAAACGCCGAGTTATACCATGAAGCACTGTGCTCATTATCAAAAAACTGATTTTTACTGTTTTGATAAAGTGAGTGGGAATATAAAACAGAAAGCACCGGAAGATTCAGCATCCGGTTATAAGTTAAGTTCGCTTTTGCCGATTCTGCCTGTAAAATATAAGATTTGGATAATAAATTGGAACCCGCAGTTAATTCGGCATTAAAGGTTTGCTCCGTATTCAATTCATCATCAACAACCAGAGTTACATCAGGCGGGGTGTCGCATAAAAGTTTTAAACTGTAGTATTGCTGTTCTAAATTAATTTGCAATTGCTTTAAGTTATTTTGCAAATTCAGTTCAGTAACCGTTGCGTCGTTCACGTCCTGCTGACGAACCAACCCCTCAGCATATTTGTTTTTAACTACTTGCAAAATGCTGTCGGCCGACAATGTGTTTTTTTGAACAATTTTGATTTGCTCCTGATACGAAGCAATGTTATAATAACAGGCAGCAATAGATTCATAGAGCGATTTTATATTGAGCAGGTTAGTAGTAGTGGTAAGTTCCTGACTAACACCCGCACGATTGATCTGCGCCCAATTTGCGGGGTTAATGATATCAATTTGCGGAGTGTAGGTTAAATTGCTTACGTACTGTTGCCCTAAAGTTATTGGTATAAACGTACCCGGAGTTCCGCCAAAAGGCCCGCCGCCCGGAATGAAACTTTTTGGTAACAGCGTATTATCATTCATTGTATAGGTGATGGGGTCCTGAAAATTAACGACATTGCCCTGAGCGGCAAGTTTTTGAAACTTAGCCAGCAGCGACTGCTCATCGTTGTTCTTGATGACCGTACTGCTTTGATCGGCATACGAAAATAAAGAATCAATGGTATTAAAACGAATCTCTTTTTGAGCGCTTACCAAGTTGGGCAAGCCAGTTAAAATGGCAATACTCAGTATAAAATGTTTCATATCAATTCGTAATAAGTACTTAAAATCTATTCATTTAATTCCACTGTACAAATATAACTTGTTCATTTATCCATTCACTTTGTTAAAAGGTGGCAGCACAATCAACGTCGGTAAACGTAAGTTCGCGGCCGGTAAATGACGATGTTTTATTTCCTCTTTTTCTTCCATCGTTCATAAAGCAAAGGAATTTCCTTATTCACCACTTCAATAAAAGAGATATAGGTTGC
>Ga0206810_1038_pt1 | contig 22307 bp, 22 predicted proteins | sample Alteio_BWOrgCont_56_FD_152889 | JGI IMG/M metagenome (GOLD analysis project Ga0206810, IMG submission 152889) | Enriched cells from forest soil in Barre Woods Harvard Forest LTER site, Petersham, Massachusetts, United States -... | ecosystem: Environmental > Terrestrial > Soil > Temperate forest >...
ACCCAAATTGCTCATGCACGTCAGTAGCGGTTGTCGAAGACTGAACCCGATTTCATCTCACCCAACGCCCCGTTCCGGGGCTTTTTTTATGCTCTGAGGATTCCCATGACTGAACTGAATGTCTTCGTTCCCATCAAGAAGGTCGATGTCGCCCAACGTCTCGTCTATGGCCAGCTCGCCGCTGAAGTGCCCGACCACTCCGGCGAGATCATGGACTACGAAACTTCCGCCCCGAACTGGAAAGCTTGGTCTGCAGAGATTCATAAAGCGACCGCCGGCAAAAGCTCCGGCAACGTCCGTTCCATGCACACGAACATCGCGGCCGGCAAGCTGACGGACATCACGTTCGACGATGCTACCAAGTCGATCATCGGCTGTGCGAAAATCGTTGATGACAACGAATGGAACAAGGTCCTCGAAGGCGTCTACACTGGCTTTTCCATGGGCGGCAAATACGTCAAACGCTGGACCGATTCCTCTAACCCCGCGCTGAAACGCTACACCGCGTCGGTTCATGAAGTCTCCCTGGTCGACTCCCCCTGTATCCCGACGGCGATGTTCTTCGATGTCGTGAAGGCAGACGGCTCGACGGAGATGCGGAAGTTCAAGGTCGTCAAAGACGCCGACGCAGAGCTGAAGCAAGTTTGGTTGGCGAAAGACGGCAGCACATTCGACAAGAAGGCCGACGCCCTCCAGAAGAACATCGACATCGCGGTCTCCGCTGTCCCTGATGCCGTGGCGAACGCAATGGATGTTCTACAGAAAGCACAGGCGGCTCTGGCCTCAAAAGAAGCTCCCGTCGAGGATGTTGAAAAGGTCGTTGAGACTGCCGTCGTCGAACCTCCGGCGACTGAACAGCCTGTTGCCAAAGCAGCTGAAGCCGAACCGGCTAAGGACGCAGACGGCAATATCGTCACCGAAGCCAATGCGAAGGAAGCGGCCGTCAAAGCAGCCTCCGGCAACCTGACCAAGGGCCTGTGCGAGATTGCTGCGGTTGTCGATGTCATCCAGAGCCTTAGCTGGCTGCAGAGCGACATGGCCTGGAATGCCCTGTTCGATGAATCGAACGCCGCGCTCGCTGCAAAGGCCAAGGAAATCCTGGCTGAAGTTTGCGACTTCCTGACATCGGTAGTGGCCGATGCCACCGCCAGCCTAACGGCAGACAAGGCCAACCTTTCCGGCGCGCAAGTTGACGCCCTCCGCAAATTCACCGGCAACGACGATCTCCTGAAAGATTTCGTCGAACTCGAAGTGAAGAATGAACCTCTCGAAAAGCTTCGCGCCGAAAGTGCGGAGCAGATTGAGAAGATCAGCCACGATCTCGAACTGGAAAAGGCAGCTAAAGCCACGCTCGAAAAAGCAGTTGGCACGCTGACCGCCGGCATCGAGGACATGACCAAGCGCATCGAACATTTGGAAGCCCAGCCCATGCCAGCCAAGGGCAAGGCTTCCGTCACTGTAGTCAAAGGCCACGAGGGGCAGGCGTCCGGCGCCGATGATGCCCCCGACGAGGCAGCACTTGCTGTGAAATTCTCCCATCTGCGGCCGGAAGTCGCGCGGGCGAAAATCGCCGAAATCAAAAAGGCCCACGCTGGCCAATAAACCCAATATTCAACTTACGGAGTCTTGAATGAACAACAACATGAACACCGAAGATGCTGTCAAGGCGGTACGCGCCGCGCTCGACAAGTCCTTCCAATCCGACGAACTTGCAAAATCCGGCATCACGACCGCGACGGGCCTGAACGCCTATGATCTGCGCGGCGCTGCGCTTCTGCAGATTCCAATCATCACCCCGCTGCGCGACAAGCTGAACCGCACCCGCCGCGCCAGCCCCGGTCTCGCCAGCCACTGGAAAGTCATCCGCTCGATGGTCGGTTCCGGCATCGACAGCATGGGCTATGTCCCTGAAGGTCAGCGTTCCGGCGTCAAAACCGTCAACACCTTTGATGCTTTCTCGACCTACACCACGATTGGCGAGGAAGGCAGCGTCAGCGATCAAGCCGTTCTGGCCCAGCTGGCTGACACCGACCTCCTGGCAACGGACAACCTGTTGACCCTGTGGAAGACGATGCAGAAGGAGGAAATCTCCATCCTGTCCGGCAACCGCTCGATCAAGCTCGGCACGCCCGCCACGCCGGTCACAACCGCTCCCGTAGTCGCTGGCGCGACGCTCGCTGCTACGACCTACTACGCCGCCGTCGTCGCTCTGACGAACGAAGGCTTCCAGGTCGCCAGCCTGGCAAACGGCGTCCCGACGGCGACCACTGTCACGGGTGCCGATGGTCAGACTTACACCGTAAACGGCGGCAGCTCGAACAAATCCGCCATCACGGCCGGTCAAGCTGTGGCCGGTGGATCTGGCTTGGGTCTCGCCGTGACGCCAATTCCCGGCGCCGTCGGCTACGCCTGGTATGTCGGCACTGTCGGGGCTGCTGCCTCGCTCTACCTGCAGGCTATCACGACCCTGAACAGCGTCCTTTTGACCACTCCGATCACGACCGCGACTCAAGTTGCCTCGGCGATCACCCAGGACAGCTCCTACAACGACGGCACGCAGGCCGGCAGCAACCCGGTTGCTGCCTATGACGGCCTCATGACCACCTCCATGATCTCGGGCAACGGCGCCTATTTCTACGCCCTGCCTACTGGCACAGCCGGCACCGGCACCAGCCTGACAGCCACCAACGCAGGCGGCTGTAACGAGGTCGACAACCTGATCCTGTCGATGTGGAACACGAACCGCGTTCAAGTGTCGGCACTCTACATGAGCGCGAACACCCTCCGTGTGGTCACGAAGGTCATGCTGACCGGCTCCACGGGCACTCTGCTGCACATCTACTCCGATGCGGACGCGAACCGCACGGCTCTGGTTGGCGGCGGCCGTATCAAGGCTTACTCCAGCCCTGTCGGCAGCCCGTATGGCGGCGACGACATCGCAATGATGATCCACCCGAACCTCCCGGACGGCGTCATTGTCGGCTGGGCCGCTGAACTGCCGATCTGGTTCCGCAACAACGAAACCCCGGCTGTTGCTGAAATCCTGACCCGTCAGGACTACTTCGGGATCGAATGGCCGAAACGCACTCGCAAAACGGAATACGGCGTCTACACCGACCAATGCCTGGCCGTGTACGCTCCGTTTGCGATGGGCGTCATCTGCAACATCGCAGTCTAATCTGATTGAGAGGCCGGCGGCTCACCCCGTCGGCCTTTTCTTCTCCAAAGAGGCTCCCATGACCAGCTATTACCACAGCGCCGGTAAGGATCACCGCGTCGTGGAATGCTGCTCGTGTGGTGAGCCCATGAATTCGATTTACGATCCAGACATCCGCGATACGTGCCGCGAGTGCGGTGGCAAATCCAAAGCTATCGATCCCAAAGAAGCTCGCGAACAGATCCGGAAGGAATATTTAGCGAAGCTGAGGGCGGCACGTCATGCCTGACCTCACAACACTGAACGCCGTGAAGGCGTGGCTCAATGTAAGCTCAAATCAGGACGACCAGCTGCTCTCCGGGCTCATAAGCCAGGTCAGCGCCGTTATCCTCTCCTACCTTGGCCGCGGCGACATCCTCAAACGGCAGTATCTAGAACCGTTCACGGGCATCGGGCAGGCTTCCAAGCCCCTCCGCAACTACCCGGTCCTCTCCGTTGCCAGCGTGTCCACCGGCCGCCTTGCGGTCCCGGCAGGCGACGGCGTCGGTATCGGCTACTGGGTAGACCCGGATGAAGGCTTCCCTCCCGGCCGCATGCAGCTCGTCCACCTGAATGGCTTTCGCTTTGAGCGCACGCTCTGCAAAATTGTCTATGAGGCTGGATACGCTATCAGCGGCGAACAGCAGACAGCCGCCACAACCATCATAGCGCTCGCGCCTAACGGCTCCTGGGCGCGGGATGACGGCGTAACCTACGCCAACGGCACCCCACTGACCCCGGTCGCCACTAACCCGTCTGTAGGCCAATACGCCATGAACCCGAGGATACCCGGTCAATACATATTCTCGACAGCAGATGCCGGCGCGCAGGTCCTCCTGAATTACAGCTACATCCCCGACGTTTTGGAGCAGGCCTGCATCGAGACCGTGGCAGAGCGGTATCGCTACAAGAATAGGATCGGTCAGGTCTCCGAGTCCGCTAACGGGATGACGACCAGCACGTTCAGCCTCAAGGATATGCAGGACTACGTGAAGCTCTCGCTTCAGCCTTTCCGTAGGGTTGTTCCGGTTTGATCACGATTGAGCTGAACAGCTCGACGATGATGGCGCGTCTCGCCTTCATGCCCGACCGCGTGCAGAAGTCACTTCTACGGGAAATCACCTCGTTGGCCCTCAAGCTCGAGGCCAAGGTCAAAGCTGAAAAGCTGAGCGGACAGGTTCTGAAGGTCAGAACCGGCAATCTGCGCGACAGCATACATCACGAGGTTTCGAGCACGGCCTCCTCAGTTGTCGGCAGGGTCTTCTCCGACACGAGCGTCAAATACGGGGCCATCCACGAGTTCGGCGGCGTTATCAATCGGGTGGGAAGCAAGAAGGGACCGTATCAGGTCACGATGCCCAAACGCCCGTTCATGCACCCATCCTTTGAAGAGATGGAGTCCGAGATACAGGAAGGCATCCGCGATGCCGTGAAAGAAGGGCTGCTGCCATGATCTCACATGAACCGATCATGCGCGCCCTTAAGAAGCGCCTGTATGAGAACCTCCCCGAGTTCAACACGATCTCGCGCCGCTTCAGAACACCCGCGAATGTCAGCCCACCAGAGATGCCCGCTCTGTTCATTGTCGAGCCAAACGAGCAGCGCGTCAGGTCTATCGAAGGGCTGCCAGAAATCGCCATGCTCGAGATCGATCTCTACTTTTACATCGACGCCGGGCAAGACCCTAACGACGAGCCGATAAGCGCGATGAACGTCCTGCTCGACAAAATCGCCGACGCACTGAAGCCCGATTATCCCGAACCACTCGACCAGGTCTGCACCCTCGGCGGCCTTGTCCAGCATTGCTGGATCGAAGGAACGGTCGAGAAAGATCCCGGCGATCTGACCGGCAAAGGAATCTGCCGCGTCCCCATCAAAATAACCGTCCCATAACCATCACGGAGACCTTAATGACACAGACCACCTCTTACGCTTTCGGGTCGGGGGACGTGATCCTCGCCACCCCTGGCAATGCCCCTGTCCTCGTCGGCACGCTGCAGGATATCGAGATCGATATTTCTGCCAGCACCGAGACACTCTATGGGCAGAATCAGTTTCCTGAGCTGGTTGCTCGCGGCGAAGGCAAGATCTCCGGTAAAGCTAAAACCGGGAAGATCGACCTCGGGCTAATCTCCACCCTTTACTCCGGTGTTGCGCCTGACACGAGCGGCTACGAAAAACTTGTGAAATACGAAGCGCATGCAGTTCCCGCGGCCAGCGCATACACCGTGCAGGCAACCAACCATTTAGCTTTCATGTCCGACCAGGGGGTTTACTATGCTGCGGGAGGCCAACTCACGCCCGTGACGGCTGGTTCAGAAGCCGCCGGGAAGTACAGCGTAAACCTGACGACCGGCACTTATACCTTCGCTGCTGCGGATGAAGGCGCTGCAATTCTGATCAGCTATACCTACCTGTCTGCGACCGGCAGCCAGATGCTCGTCACCAACCAGCTGATGGGGATCAACCCCGTCTTTCAAATGTTCCTCCAATCTGGCGCTACTGCGGCTGCAGGCCGTCAGAACGTCACCATGCGGCTCTATGCGTGCGTCTTCAACAAGATGACCTTCCCCTTCAAAAATAACGGTTTCATGGTGTCCGAATTTGACTTCGACGCCTTTGCCGACGGCAACACTCCTCCGAACGTCTACAAAATGGGAGTCGGGACATAATGGCCGATCCAGTCATAAGCCTCGGGGGCAAAGACTTCCCGGTTCCCATGCTCGCTCCAAAGCAGAACCGCATCGTCGTCCCCGCCATCTCTCGCTTGCAGGGCGTCAAGGCGAACGCCATCACAACCGAGCAGTACGACGACTTCCTCGAGATTGCCTTCCTTGCAGCGCAGCGCGGCACCCCCGCCCTGAACAAGGTCGATTTCATGGACATGCCGGTCACGACCGCTGAATTGTTCGCAGCGTTCCCGGTCATCATCCAGCAGACGGGAATCTTCAAAAGGACTGACCCGGAGGGGGAAGCCCAGGGGCCGGCGAACTCCCTAATTGGGATAGAATAATCGCCAGAGTTTGCACCTCCCTGCCGGGCACGACCTGGGATTACTGGGAAGAGGCGCTGACATGGCCCCGCCTGATGGCCCTGCACGAAGAATGGGCGGAGAATCCGCCGACTCATCTTGTGGTAGCCGCAGCATATTTGAAGAAGCGAGAAAAGGTCCGAGGCGATCCCGCCGACCTTCTTAACCAGCAGAACCTACGGAACGGGATGTAATGGCCAACGACGTAGAGGCGATCTTCGGGGCAGATATTGCCGGCCTTGTTGAGGGCGTCTCTGCCGTAAAGGAACAGATCGAAGGGCTTGCCGAGTTTACGCAGGGCATCCAGCAAACTTTCTCTGAACTGGGCGAGGCCCTCGCTGCGGCTTTTGCAGTCGAACAGCTATCTGAGTTCATCGAGAAAATATCCGATCTCGGTGCGAAGGTTGAGACTGCCTCCGCGCAACTCGGCATGTCAGCCGAGAAAATACAGGGCCTCGACTATGCGGCTCGTATCTCGGACATGGGCATCGATCAGGCCACCCGGACGATCCAAAAATTCTACGAGAGCGTCCAGGAAGCCGAAAACCCGACGACAAAGCAGGCCGCAGCGTTCGGCGTCCTTGGAATCAACGTTCAGAAATTCCTTGAGGACGGTGGCACCCTTCCTCAACTGCTCGATGAGACTACGGCAAAGCTGGGAACCTTTGCAGACGGCGCGAACAAGTCGACGCTGGAAACCAACCTCTTCGGTATGAGGAGCGCCGAGACCGCCCGGCTAATTAACACATTGTCCGACGGGCTGGACCGAAACGTAGCTGTTCAACAGGCGCTAGGTGCGCCCACATCAGAGACGCTCGACCAGCTGTCCGAAATGCACATCCGTGTTGTTGACCTTGAGACGGTCTGGGAGAACTTTTCTCAAAAGCTGGCTCCTATTGGGCTTCTGGCGGTCGATGCGGCGGAAGGTTTCGTCGAGTTCCTTAACATCGTCAAAACGGTCTTCGTTGGTGTAGGAATCGAGATCGACTCTGCCCTGCAAAGGATTAGGGACTTTGGCCAGGGTGTTGAAGCCGTCTTTAAAGGAATTGAAGATAGAAGTCTTAGTGAGATAAAAGAGGCCGCCAGTTCAGCATTTACGAAGATGGCTGCTGATTCTGACATCGCGTCGACTGCGATCGACGGGCAAGTGGCGAGCCTGAAGAGGCTCATGACAGAGCTCAATAATCCCGCCATGAAGGGCGCAGGGACGAAAGTCGATGGCCAGCAGGCGCCAAATCCTCCCCCACCTCACGATGACGATAAGGATCAGATGCAGGCCTGGCAGGCCGAGCTAGACCAGCGCCTGATGGCCGAGCAGGTTTTTGGCGACAAGGCAAAAGCACTCGAGGAAGATTACTGGAAAGCCAAACTGGCGACGGCGGACGCTGGCTCGAAGGAATACGCGGCTCTAGTCGAGAAGGTTTATAGCTTCGAGAACCAGGATTATCAGAAAGACGTCCAGGACACGATTGCCGCCTATGATGAGAAGCTAAAGGCCGCGCAGGGCAATTACACCCAGGTTCAGGCTATCGAGACTCAAAAGTTGGCCTATCTTGCGAACGTCTACGGCCAGGACAGCAAAAACTATCAGGAAGAGCTGCGGAAGAAGCAGCAAATGGATACGCAACACGTCCAGCAAGAACAGCAGAAGTTCCAGCAGTTCTTCAACTCCATGCTGAGTAGTTTCAATTCCGCCATCAACGGCATGATCAAAGGCACCGAGACGTTCGGTCAAGCCGTCGATCAGGTGCTGGAAAGCATGCTCGACGCAATCCTAGGTGTGCTGGAAAAGTGGGTCGAACAGCAGATCGCGACCATGATCTTCGGCGAGACCAGCGCTCAGGCGCAAGCGCACGCCGCAATAGCAGCATCCGCTGCCCAAGCTGGGGCAGCAGCATTTGCCTCTACGGCCGCTATTCCGATCATCGGCCCGGCGCTAGCACCTGCCGCAGGTGCAGCAGCTTACGCAGGCAGCATTGCTTACGAGGGGATGGCCTCCTACGACGTGGGGGCATGGAACCTCGATTCCGATAAGATCGCTCAAGTCCACCAGGGCGAGATGATCATTCCCCGCACATTCGCTGACGACCTCCGGAGCAACGGCGGCCTCCCAGGCGGTGCCAACGGCGGCGATAGCTTCCACATCCATGCCATCGACACCAAGGGCATGAGTCGCTTCATCATGCAGAACTCGGACGCCGTCGCAGCATCAATGCGTAAAGCAGGTCGCAACGGCAACAGAAACCTCAATGGCTAATGACCGCAATATTCCCAATCCTCCCCGGACTCGGTTACGACGTGGTCCGCACGCCCATGTGGAGCACCAACATTCAGACGGCGGTGTCCGGCAAGGAGACGGGCGTGGGTTCGCAGTCGTACCCGCGCTGGCAGTGGAGCCTGACCTATAACTTCCTGCGGAGCGACTCCACGGCCGAGTTCCAGACTCTGGTCGCTTTCTTCAATAGCCAACAGGGCATGCTTTCCCCATTTCTGTATCAAGACGCAGAAGACAATGCCGTGACGGGACAGCTGATCGGGACGGGCGATGGGGCGACGACAGCGTTCCAACTTGCCAGGCGCTTTGGAAGCACCGCCATCGGTTTTATCGAACCCATGTTCGCGCCTAACATTGTCAGCCATGTCTACATCAATGGTGTCGCGGCCTCCGGATGGACAGCATCGCCCTATGACTCAGCTACGCCGGGCGTCATCACCTTCGCCTCGGCCCCGGCAGCCGGCGCGGCGATCACCGTCGATTTCAGCTTCTATTTCCCGTGCCGTTTCCTGGCAGACACACAAGACTTCTCGCTTTTCATGTCTAGACTTTGGAAAACGGACAGCCTCAAATTCATCAGCCTTAAATGAAAACGACAACCCCGGCCTTGATCGCATTGTGGGCAACCCGGCGCTTTACCGCCGCGACGCTTTACGAATTTCTTCTCAATACCGGGACCATCCTTCGCTACACAAGCTATGACGTTGATCTGGCCTTTGGCGGGAACATCTACTCGGCCGGCGGCGCGAACGGACTTATCATCGAGCGCAGCCCAAACAGTAACGGCCAGACGACCACCTGTACCTGGAAGCTTGGCCTTGAGGTCAGCACCCTCCAATTCGATGTCATGCCGCGCGCCGCGACGATCAATGGGGTACCTTTCCTTGAGGCCTGCAAGAACGGCGTCTTCGATGGCGCGGTTCTCACCCGATATCGGGCCTACATGTCGAAGGATGCTCTTACAACGGTCGTCGGGACCATCACGCTCGACGCCGGACCGGTTGGAGAAATTGATGCAGGCCGCAGCTACGCAACATTCAATGTTTCCGATTACCGCGAGCTGCTCAACATCCAGATGCCTCGCACGCTGTATCAGACGAGTTGCTCAAACCAATTGTATGGCACGAACTGCGGCCTGAACAAGGCCGACTTCACCACGATTGGAGCAGCGTCAGCTGGCTCTACTACCAGCGAAATAGCCAACTCGCTCTCTCAAGCTGCGGGCTACTTTGATCTGGGTGTCATAACCTTCACTTCCGGCAGTAACGCTGGCGCCAGTAGAACTGTAAAGTCCTACGTGAACGGAAACCCTATAAGACTTATCTCCCCATTCGCCTATCCACCAGCGGCGGGGGATACTTTTTCAATATACCCAGGATGCCAAAAAAATCTGGCAACTTGCATTTCCAAGTTTGCGAACGCAGGAAACTTTCGTGGAGAGCCGTTTATTCCGGATGCCCAAACCGCCCAGTGATATTTAGCTTATGAGCGATGAAACTGAAGATGCTTTCCGCGCTCGCATCGTCGCTGAGGCGCTGACATGGCAGAGGACAAAATACCGGCACCACCAAAGGGTCAAAGGCGCAGGCGTCGATTGCCTGATGATCATCGTCGCAGTTTATGAATCTGTGGGTGCTATATCGAACATCGATGTGCCTTTCTACCAGCAGCAGTTCAACCTTCACAACAACGAAGAGACTTACATCAACGGCATCCTCAGGTTCGCGCATGAAGTCGATGCGCCGAAGCCAGGTGATATTGTCCTTTATAGGGTTGGTCGGAAGTTCGCACATGCCGCGATTGTCATCGACTGGCCGACTGTTATTCACGCTGCGCAAGGCGTGGGTGTCGTCCTCGAAGACGCCGAGAAAAATGCTGGCCTTACCCACATCGACGTAAAGGGGAACCGCCAGATACCGCGCCCCCGGAAATTCTTCAGCTTTTGGTAAAAAATGTCATTTCTATCTGGTGGAGCAAAAAAGCAGGCGCAGCAGCAGCCTAGCTACACCGGCCTCGACATCCAGACCTCGGCGGCCGGAAAGGCGCTTGCCATTGCCGTCGGCACGATCCGCCTGGCGCCGAACATCATGTGGTATGGGGATTTCCAATCCCACAAGCACGAATCATCCAGTGGAGGTGCAGGTAAAGGCGGCAACTCGGGTGCATCCGGTAGTGTCACCTACACCTACTCGGCCTCCGTCATCATGGGGCTATGCGAAGGCCCCATCGAGGGCATCGGGACGGTTTGGGTAGGGAAGTCTGTCACCTCAATATCCAAGCTTGGCATGTCGTTCTATGACGGTGCCTATCCTCAGAGCCCATGGGGCTACCTGGCCTCCAACTACGGCGCTATCGCCGAGCCGCGCACGATCCCGACGACGGCCCCTTACCAGCTCCTTGCGGATGAGAGCGCCTCGTTCCTGACCGACGCGGGCGTGGGCGTCTCGCTCTCGGTCGCGCTTGGCAAGGTCAGCGGCGCGCCTGCAGCCTATAAGTATTCCCAGAGCGGGAATATCTACACCTTCAATGCCTCAAATGCTGGCGCTTCTGTCGTCATCAGCTATCAGTCACTGTCATTCCAGTTCGGTGCCGGCCAGCTCACCGCTCAAGTCGTCACGGCGACGATCCCTACCACCGCGCCATACCAGGTGTCGGTTCCGGGCCTATCCGTCGATAAGGGCGTGACGATTAGCCGTCACTCGCTCGACGAAGTGTCGGGGACGCCCGGTGCCGCGCAGTATTCTGTGACCTCTGGTGGCCTATACACCTTCAATGCCGCGAACGCCGGGCAGAAGGTGACGCTGAACTACACCGCGTTTTCGGTGGACAGCCAGGCGCTCCGCTACAACGGCATCAGCTATATCGCCGTTTCGAATTATAATCTTGGAGATAGCCCGGACCTCTCGAACCATAACTTCGAGGTCCACGGCTTCTACTCGAACTCGGTTCCGGGAAGCGTGGCGGCCGACCCGTCGCTGTTCATCGTTGACTATCTAACCAGCCCGCATTGGGGTGTCGGATTCCCGTCCTCAAGGCTGGGGGATGTCGCCACCTACCAAAGCTACGCTCTGGCAGCAGGGCTTCTCGTCTCTTTCTCCCTCGACCAGCAGCAGACGGCCTCCCAGATCCTCGCCGACTTGATGACCGCCACGAACAGCGAGTTCGTCTGGTCGGAAGGAATTTTGAACATCGTCCCCTACGGGGATGAGTCGATCACCGGAAACGGGAAAACCTACACGCCGCCTTCCGAGCCATTGTTCGCCCTGACCGACGATGATTACGTGATCGAGAGCGCCGGGGACGACCCTGTCCTCCTGACTCGCATGAGGCCGGCCGACGCCTATAACGACGTTCAGGTGGAGTATCTCGACCGGGCGAATGCCTACAATACCGCCATTGCGGAGGCCACCGACCAGGCAGGCGTCGACGCCTACGGCCTCCGGACTGTCAGTGGCAGCGGAACGCACATCTTTGCCGACGGCGCGTGCGCCCAGATGTCAGCGCAGCTGCAACTGCAAAGACAAGCCGTCCGGAACACCTACACTTTCACCACGGACGAGCGGTACATATGCCTCGACCCGATGGACATCATCACGATCACGGATTCCTACCTTGGTCTTGATAAGCAGTGGGTCCGAATCACCGAGATCGACCTGAACGACGACGGCACGCTCACTTTCACGGCCGAGGAGTATCTCGACGGAACCGGGCATGCCGCCGAGTATTCCTTCCAGTCCGGCGGCGGGTTCGTCACGGATTACAATGTCGATCCGGGAGACACAAATGTCCCTGTGATCTTCGAAGCGCCGGTTCAAATTGCCACAACATCCGGCCTTGAAGTCTGGATGGTCACTTCCGGCGGCTCTGAATACGGCGGGTGCGACGTTTACATCTCCCAGGACGGGGAAAGCTATAAATACGCCGGGACTGCTCTAGGTCAGGGGCGTCAGGGGTTCGCCACGGCAGACCTTCCCGTCGGAAGCGACCCGGACCTGGCTGACATCGCCTACGTGGACCTCTCCGAGAGCGACGGCGAGCTTCTATCCGGCACGCAAGCGGACGCCGACCTCGGAAACACCCTCTGTTACGTCGGGGGCGAGCTTGTAGCCTACCAGACGGCCACCCTGACCGACGTGAGCGCCTATGCCCTCACCTACCTCCGCAGGGGCATGTACGGCACGACAATCGCCGATCATGCGCCTGGCACCCAGTTCGCCCGCCTCGACCAGGGCAAGTTTGTCTATAGCTACGACAAGACCCAGATCGGTCACACCATCTACATCAAGCTTCTGGCCTTCAACCACTTCATGGGCGGCAACCAGTCGCTCGCTGACGTAGAGCCTTACACCCATCTTCTGGTCGGGCCGCCAAACCCCGAAAACGTCCAGAACTTCCTCGTTGTCCAGAACGGAAACGCCGTCAACTTCACCTGGACCCAGGTCGCCGACTACGCCCTCAAGGGCTACGACATCGGCTACGCTGCGCAGGGGACCACCGATTGGACCGAGTTCAGCCTTCTCACGGAGGCGAGCAAAGGCACGGAGATGACGAACGCTGCGGTTCCCGCAGGGACGTGGACCTTCGGCATCCGGGCGCGAGATATCGCGGATCAACTTTCCCCCGACATCTCGACCTTCGATCTTGTCGTAATGAACAACAACGATACCACGACAATCCAGGTGCAGGAGCCGGATTTCGCCGGCAGCATGAGCGGGTTCGTCCGACACTGGACCGGCGTGTTAATCCCGGAAAGCACCAGCCTCGCCAACGCATACTCTGACTATACGATCTTCGATAACTTCGTCACCGATCCTGTCGCGTCAGCATCATACGTCACGCCGACTTTTGATATCGGTTTCGAAGACGATCTCCGGATTCACACGGCTTACAGCCTGACCGAAGGGCCAGGCCAAACCGGCACACCTACCGCTGATATTCAGCTCGACGCATGGACCACCGGGACAGACCCCGGCACCTACGTTGATTGGACGGTCGGGACGATCGATGTCCGCTACCTGAACATGAAGATCATCTACGAGCCGACGGCGGGCGCAGTCGCCTACCTATCGGACTTCACCTACACGGTTGATCGTTCCCCTGTTCTCGAGCAGTCCGGCTCTGTGACCATCGCAGCGGGCGGAACCGCCATCGAGTTCCCTTCGCCCTTTCACGACATCCCGACCGTCATTCCGACTGTGATCTCCGGATCGGCTCTCTATGCAACCGCATCCGCGATCTCGGAGACGGGCTGCACCATCAACATCTGGAATAGCGCCGGGACAAGTGTTGGCGGAAACGCATCCTACAGCGCGAAAGGCATCTAATGGCTGGAACAAATCCTATGGCGCCCTACGCCAAGCTCGACAGCACGACCATGCCGGGCACAACGTACAAAACGACGATTGATGGCAACAGTGTCGCAGCACTGCGTATTGTCGGCAAGTTCCTGCCACACGCGCAGACCTCTCCAAACATGACGGTTGTGATCGATGCTGGCCATATCTTTGACGGCGCTACTCTTACCGAGGTCGCCGCTCAGACTACCGCTGCTTTCTCGGCCCCAGTCGGCCATCCAAGGATCGACCGGATTGTTGTCGATAACACAACCGGCGCGATTGCTGTTGTGCCCGGCGCGGAGGCTGTATCTCCAGTCCCTCCCGCCATTCCGGCCGGGAAAAGCCCTGTTGCTCAGGTGGCGTTCACCACCAGCACGTCGGCGATCACCAATGCCCAGATCACTGACGAACGAGACTTCTCAGCTTCCAACGCTGGAGGATTCGGGCAGCAGGATACCATCGCGTCTTCGGCGACCTGCGATCTCGGAGCCGTGACGAGCCACAATGCCGTCATAACCGGCACTGCTACTATATCCAGTTTCGGATCATCGGCGTCCGTCCTGCAACCGATTTATCTGATCGAATTTTCCGGAACGGCCACACTCGCTCACGATCCGATAGCCCTCATAATTCAAGGAGGCGTCGATCTCACGACTGCTGCCGGCGACACAGCGATAGCCGAGTATCTCGGCTCAGGAAACTGGCGCGTCAGAAACTATGAACGTGCGGACGGTTCCTCTCTCCTTCCATTCGTCGCCGACACGGGATCAGGCGGCCACCAAGGCCTCGTTCCCGCTCCGGCCGCAGGCGATGCCGCGGCAGGAAAGGTGCTTGGCGCATCCGGGAACTTCATCGCGCCGCCCAGTTTCGTCAAAGCCTGGGTGAATTTCGACGGCGTGGGTGGAGTAGCTATAAACGACAGCTACAACGTCGCGAGCGTCACGCGGAACGGCCTGGGTGACTATACGATCGATTTCACCAACCCGCTCCCGACAGCAAGTTACGCGGTGTCGATCACGACCGTGTCTTTCTCGACCGGAAACACCAGCCAGCACGGCGTTATTCATGGCTCTAACAGCGGCGGACCTACCCTTAAAACAACTACGCAACTCCGCATCCTGACAGGTTCGTCCGGCGCGGCGACGCTCTTGGACATCGAAGACATCTCGGTCGTCATTTTCGCTTAAACGCACTCATCGACACGAAACACCACCAAGTAGCAGGCTCAACCCGATGACAGCCAGCATCACCCAGCACACCACGTCAAAAACCGGAGTACCCTCTATGTCCCTGCCTCGCGAAGCAGCCAGCAGCATCACCTCATATGGTGTAGGTAGCTGCGGAATTGTAACGGGTCTCCTAGACCAAGCCCATGCGCTCACGATTGTCCTCGGGGTTCTGTTGCTGATTATCCGGCTGATCTATGACTCAGTTCGGCTTTATCGATTTCTCATAAAGACCAACTCTTCGGCCTCAGATTAGGTTCCCACCCGGGTGCGCGCGTTTCCCGTAATGCTTCTTCTCCTGACTGCTTGCGCGACACCATACTGTGTGCCGAGCATCACCCCCGTCAAAAACAAGACACCTCACCCTCTCTATGATTACGCACTTGAGTGCGGGGTCAAGATCAAGGAGTAATATGCCTTTTGAACTCTCGCACAGATCCCTCGTAAATCTTCAAGGCGTCCATCCCGATCTTCAAAAGCTCGTCGTCAGGACTCTCCAGATTTCGCCGTTGGATTTCGCCGTTATCCAGGGTCTTCGGACAGAGGATGAAGAGGCACAGGACGTTGCGAGTGGCAAGTCCGAGACCATGCATTCCCGCCACCTCGCCGGCAAAGACGGCTTTGCGCACGCCATCGACTTTATGGCCTTTATCGACGGGAAAGGCACATGGGATGAGCCTGCTTACCGCCACGTTGCGGAAGCATTTCGTCAAGCTGCAGTCGAGATGAACATTCCCATTGAATGGGGCGGCGCGTGGCAAGCAGCTTTAAACTCGTTCCCATCCGCAGACGCCGCGCATGCGGCCTATCTCGCTGAGCGCGCCGCCCTTGGGAAACCGGCTTTTGCCGATCTCGACCACATCCAGCTCGATCCCACCGCCTACCCTTGAGCCACCTCCGCGTCGCCTGCCAGGCCATACTCGTTTCCCTGAGTTTGGCGGCGCTTGTAATCATCATCCTGACTATATTGGAGACACCATGAAAGTAGCAGCCGGTAACACTGCAATGGCAGCAATGCTCCTGACCAACTGCATCGTCGCAGTCGCTAAAGACGACGGCGTCACCCTGCCCGACGCGATGCAGGACCAGATTCAGACCATCCTTGTCACAGTCCTCGGCCTGGCGCTGACGGCCTTTGTTCAATGGGCTCACCATCTCATGACGACGCGGAAGAACGCGGTGATTACATCCCTCGCCAATTCGACTGTACAGGCACCGAACAAACCGGTATGATATCGCATCGACTTTATCATACCAAACAATCCACATCAGGGGACATCATGAGCATCAAAGAAGGTCTGGAAGACATCCCGAAGCATATCAAAGAATGGATCGAGGGGAACAGTACGGCACAGACCATCGAGGCCCAAGTGATTTCGTTTATCACCGGCTCTTATGGAATCGTCCTTCAGGTCTTGAAAGTTGTCGGCGAGCCTGACTTCAAGGCATTGGAAGGCGGCATGTTGACGGCAGCCGTCAGCGAATATGCTGCAAAAACAGGAACGGTTCTCGAGAAGCTGGAAGCAGCTGGCGCGGCAGCCCTGGCAGCCGGCGTTGCTCTCCTTGCTGGCGACCTGGCCGTGGCGTTCAAAGACGTGACGGATGCCGAGAAAGCTAACCTGTTGCATGTTCTGTCGTCGTCGAAAGCGACGGAAGCCGGCTTGGCGCCTGCCGCGAGCTAATGGCCCGCATCAAAACCGTTCTCAAATGGGTCCTGCGCATCGCGGGGCTCATTTTTTCTAGCAGACCTCCAGACGCCGCCGCGCAGAAAGCCGTGACTAATGAGGACCAGCGCGAGATCGCTGTTGCTGCCGCTCCTGACAAGCCTGTCGATGCTATCCTTGACGCAATGCAGCGGAATCAGGATTGAGCCTCCGGCTGTAGTTCAGGCGCCTCCCAGCTGCCCGGCACGCCCTGTCTATCCCAAGGGTGGACCCGCAGTCGCAGCAGAACTCCGCGCGCACTGCTTCCCGAAGGCACAAGACACACACAAGACGCTGCTCCTCTGCCCAGCCACGGCTGAATGGCTTGCGCGTCTCGACAAGCTGAACGACCAACTCAGCGGGAAAGCGCCCTGATGGAACTATGCGCAGAAATGACCCAGGGCGATCCCTACTACGATGAGATTGCTTTCACTGACCCTGCCGGAGTGCCAACAGACCTCACAGGCTGGACCATAGACGCCAGCTTCCGCACATCCTTCGCAAGCCCTACGCCACTGGTTCTTCTCACCATGGAAAACGGGGGTCTTGGCTATTTGAACGCGAACCCGACGGGTGGCGCCATATACCTGCAATTTGACGCGGACACCGTGTCCGGCCTCTACATCAATCCGACCCCGCGGAACGGACAGATGGTCCCCTCTGTCACCATCGTCGGGGACATCAAGCTCGTTCCGCCTGATGGCGTGGAGCTTGTGCAGGGAACAGGCGCGCGCGCGACCATATTCCTGACGGTCAAGGCTGGCCTAACATGAAAACAGTCATCCTCGCCGCACGCCCTCAGCACACGATGACACTCTACACCGTGGATCTTCCACCTGATTTCGTTCGCGTCGCTGATGATGGGACAATTCGGGTGACCGATGACGGGTCATACCGCATCCCGGACGAGGTCCAGATGACCTCCGATTCCGGCGCTTTCAAGACCTCAGACGACGGCCGCTATCACACCACAGACTAGAGAAATATATGAAAACACTGGCTGCCCTTATCGCTGCGATCCTGATCTCCACGCCCGCCTATGCGGTGACGACCTACAAGATCTTTGGTCTTCCCGACGGAACGGCGTTGCAGGCCGGCGACGGCATCGAAGTGTCGCGGGGCGGTAACGGTTCCTACCATATCACCGGGACGGAACTATTCAATTCCGTCTACTCGAATGCGCCAGGTACTCCGGGTCAGATCGTCTTCAACTCGGGCGGCAGCCTGACCACAGGCAGCCCAAGCGCGATCCGCAGCATGCTCCAGCTCGCCCCTGTAGCCACCACAGGACTGAGCAGCTCCCTTACCAACGACCTTGGCTTCATTACTGCGGCCGGAGCGCCTGTCCAGTCGGTAAACGGTCAGACGGGTGCGGTCACGCTCTCCATCCCGGCCGCTCAGGTCAATTCCGACTGGAGTGCCAGCAGCGGGCCGGCCCAGATCCTCAACAAGCCGAGCATCCCCGCCACCACGAGTCAGCTGACAAACAACTCCGGCTTCATCACGGCATCCGGCGCGCCGGTTCAAAGCGTCTTCGGCCGCACAGGCACTATCACAACCCAAACTGGCGACTACACCGTTAGCCAGATCACGGGGGCGGCTCCGGCGGCATCGCCGACCTTTACCGGCACTATCACGGCCACCGCCCTCAACACGGCTGGCGCCGTTGTCAACAGCTCGGGTGGCCAGCTTTCCAGCGTTCCCACGCTGCCGGTTTCTTTGGGCGGCACAGGCCAGGTGTCGCTCGCCTTCAATGATGCCACTCAGGCCACCGCCAATCTCTCCGCAATTCAGACGGCATTAACGGCGGGCGGTCAGGTCACGATCAACTGCCCGGCCTCGACCCCGGTTTTTTACACCAACGGCCACGCGACCATAGGAAGCAACACACACCTGACCTTGGGCGCAAACTGCATCTGGCGGCAGGCGAGCGGTGCGAACGACGCCATTCTCACCAATTATTCCCAGACCCAGCCATGGACGACGGTATGGGATAATTCCGGCTCGATCACGAATGGCCCGCTCAACATTTCCCCTCTTCCGACAACCCGCATTAACTCGACAGGATATGTCAAAGGCAGCGAGGTTTTCTCGGCCGGGAACGTATACTGGCAGAGCGCCACGAGCTGCACGACAGGCACCACAGGCCTATCAGGAACAGGAACAGGCATAGCGGACGGGACCTGTCTATGGAACTACGTCACAGCCGAGACGATACCAAATACGAATAGTCAGTACACATCGAGTACGCGTTCGACCTATTACGCTTTAGTCCACTATCCCAACCATGGACTGAGCGTAGGCAGCTTCGTCTTTATCACGCCTCAGCCTGACAGCAACGGCTATCTCTGGACGGGGACGGGCTCTGCCGGACAACTTGGCGGCCCGGCCGACAGCGCCTACTTCGGCGTGTTCTATGTCCCCTACGTCAATGACAGCAATTATATCACCGTGGAGTTGCGCCGCGCGCCGTCCGCGTCATTCACCGGTATTCCGATCAACATCAAGAAAGCCGACGACAATATCATCGTCGATGGTGGCGGCACGCTGGATTATAATTACAGCCAGAACCCAAGTGGCGCGACGCAGCAGCAGGACGATACTGCTGTTCTATGGGGGGTCCACAACCTTATCATCAACAACCTCAATAGCGTCAACAGCTTCAAATACGCCTTCAACATTGGCGGAGTCTATGCCGCTGACATAGGTCACGTTCAGGGAGGACCAGGCTGGACGCAAAATAGCGGTGTCAACGGGGACCAGGTTCACGTTTACGGTCCGGCTTTTGACGTAACTGTCCACGACGTGAATGGCACCGGCTACGACGACAGCGTGGTTTTCTCGACTTCGGAGAATGTCGGCAATAACAACTTTCAGCAGATTTCCGGGGTGGGCGATATCTACAAGGCGACCGCCCGGAATATCACGGGTTACGGCGGGCAGCGGCTTGGCATCTTCCAAAGCCAGGCTGCAGGTCTGGTCACCGTCGATAATGTCATTCTTGACAACATTGAAACCTATAGCCAGAGGATCGTCTATCCAATGATCCTCTTTGGGGGATCGGGACCGTTTAACGACATTACAGTTGAGAATAGCACTCTCAAGAATTCAGGCGCAGCTTTTGCAAATGTCGGATCGAATGCCGGGGGTGTCGGCATCACGATGAACCGCCTGGTGTTCCTGAACGATCACGTCACTCAGGCTAACTCAGGGTTCCTGACGCTCACCAACGCGACGGCGGCACCGATCACAATCGACGCTCTGTCCATCGCACACAGCACACTCGCTAACAGTTCGGGTTCGATATCCGGCCTGATAACGGCAACGGTCACGTCCGGCGTTGCGCTCACAGTCGATAATACCACTGTCGAAGATGTTGCGATGGTGAATGCCGGCAATCTTCTGACCGACAACACAGGAGCCTCTTTTTATCACGTCACCGTCGATGACAGCAATATCGAGCAGACAACCGGGTCGCTATTCAACGGCATTGGTGGAGGTGATTTCACTCTTTCAAATTCGAGGGTGTCTGGCGGGTATGTGTTCTTCAACAACATGGCCACAAGCTCAACTCTCCGGCTGATAAACAATCAGATCGGCAGCAGCGCCTACGTCGTCTATGACGGCAATAATCTTCCGGTTGTTACCCTGTATAGCAGCGGAACAAACACAATCAACGGGGGCTGGTTCAAATACGGCGGGACGGCCCCGCTCACCACAATCTATGGCACAGACGTTTCCTGTACCCCCGCAATCCTAACGTCAACCGCCGGCCAATTCTGCAACAGCGGTGGAACGATTTATTATAAATCCTCTGTGTCGTCTGGGGCATCGTTGAGCGCTGCGGGAATCGTGACCCCTCCTACGCCCCTCGCCGGAACCGCTCCCGCCATCGTCGCCTCGAACGGGGTTCAGACGATCACACTCTCTGGCAACACCGCGCCGACGGTCTCCGGTATCGCTGTCGGGCAGCGGATCACTTTTGACATCTGCCAACCGGCGACCGGCGGCCCTTATACTTGGACATGGCCCGCCGCCTTTCATGGCGGGATGACCATTGGGACCGCGGCCAACACCTGTTCTGATCAGGCCTTCAACAGCACCAACGGCACGACGTTCAAAGCTGAAAGCGGCGGCATTACGGGCTTGGCTCCGTAGGAGGGAACAATGAAGCGCCTACTTTTACTCGTTGCACTCCTTGTCCTTGTTAGGCCCGCCTATTCTCAGGTCACGGTATCAACCGCCTCCGTCGTCCCTGCAGGGATGGGAACGCCAGCCTCAAACGGCTTGGCTTGCAGCGGCGGCATGGCATCGGCTGCTACCGGCTCCTTCTATCTTCAGCGCGACGCGGTCGGGAACGGTATCTGGAAGTGCACCCTGGCCAGCGACGGCGCGACCTATGCCTGGATCGCCCCGGCCAACAACCTGGGCATTCTATCGTCAACAGCTTCCATCGGCGGCGCGGCATTGCTACTTGGGGCCACGACATCAGGAACAGCGACGGTCACGGGGGCAGTTGTGGGCACGCCATGCATTGCCTCCACATCCGACGGGACCTTCGTGTCAGGAGTGAATATCTCCTGCAATGTCACCGCCGCTAATGTTGCGACCGTGACTCTTCAAGCTGTCCTTGCGGGCACACCAGTAGCGAAGACTTACAATGTCCGCGTGATCCAGTGACAACCAGTTAGCGCGTCTGGGCGGCTGAAACCGCACGGATAGCTTCGATGAACCCCGGCGGCCACCAGGCTGCCGGGGTTTTTCTGCGTCCGGACGAAACCTTTGGGTTTCGGCGGCAGCCACTTCCAGCGACTCAGAAAAGCATGCCAGAGTGGTCCACCAGCCAGTGGATGTCCTATGGACCGACCTGATCCTTCCCTCGCCGAGAGCGCATACCGCGCTGAAATCGCTGCGGATATTGAGCAGTGCGTGCAGCAGATGGGATGCCAGCCTATCCTCTTCATTGGGTCTGGCTTGTCCAGGCGCTACTTTGACGGCCCAAGCTGGGAAGAGCTTTTGTCAATCATGGCAGAGCGCTGCCCACTCATCGACAAGGGGTATGCCTACTACAAGCAAACCTTGAAGACGCCCTTGGCCGTCGGGCAGGAGTTCGCCCGCCTATACCAGCAATGGGCCTGGGACAAAGGCCGCAACCAGTTCCCGGCCACCCTTTTCGAAGCGGACGTTTCCGAGCAGGCCTATTTCAAATACGCGATTGCAAGTTACTTGAAGTCGATTACGCCGATAGATCTCGATGACGTAAAAGAGGAGAGGAAAGCGGAGCTTTCTGCGCTACAGAAAATAAGCCCGCACGCCGTCATCACCACGAACCACGACGAATTTCTTGAACTTGCATTTCCTGAATTTCAGCCCGTTATCGGACAGAGCATCATTTCAAGCTCCCAGGTTCTTTTTGGTGAGATATTCAAGATACACGGATGTGTTTCCGAACCGGATAGTCTTGTCGTCACCCAGCACGACTATAACGAGTTTGCAGTTAAGAAGAAGTATCTAAGCGCCAAGCTGCTCACCTATTTCAG
>Ga0206810_1040_pt1 | contig 21985 bp, 17 predicted proteins | sample Alteio_BWOrgCont_56_FD_152889 | JGI IMG/M metagenome (GOLD analysis project Ga0206810, IMG submission 152889) | Enriched cells from forest soil in Barre Woods Harvard Forest LTER site, Petersham, Massachusetts, United States -... | ecosystem: Environmental > Terrestrial > Soil > Temperate forest >...
TCAAGCTCTCTTTGCCGGCGCTCGAGACGCTGGCGGTAATCGCTTACAAGCAGCCGATTACGGCGCCCGAAATCATGGAGATCCGCGGCGTGCAGGGCGCGAGCGTGCTCAAGACGCTGCTTGACCGGAAGCTGATCGGAACCGCGGGGCGCAAGCAGGTGATCGGAAAACCCATCCTTTACAAGACGACGCGCGAATTCCTGGTGCAATTCGGGCTGAAGGATGTGGGTGAACTGCCGAGCCTGAAGGAGTTTCAGGAACTGGCGCGACTGGATATGGAAAACGAAGAGCTTCCACACACGGAGCACGTGGCTTCGTCTAAGGTGCCCGATCCGCCCAACGAACCCCCGCCCTCGTTTGAGGAGCCGCCGGCGAGCGAGGAACCGCCGGTTGAACAACCTCCAATACAGGAACCGCCCGGGGCCGAGCCTCCCGTTGAAGGCCTCTCCGGCGTCGGACAGGTCGAATAGTGGCCGAAGAGCGCCTCCAAAAGATTCTGGCAACGGCCGGCATTGCCTCGCGCCGTAAAGCCGAGGTGTTGATCGTGGAAGGACGGGTGACCGTCAACGGTAAGGTTGCGGATGAATTGGGCTCGAAGGCCGATCCCGATGTCGATCACATTAAGGTCGACGGGCGCCTGATCAAACAGCCTGACAACTTTGTTTACATCGCGCTCAATAAACCGGACAGCGTTGTGAGTACGGTAAGCGACCCCCAGCGCCGCGCGACCGTGCTGGATTACCTCCCCGGGGTTCGCGCGCGGGTTTATCCGGTGGGGCGTCTTGATTACCATAGCCAGGGGTTGATCCTGCTGACGAACGATGGCGAGTTCGCGAACGCGATCACCTCCACGAAGAGCCATGTGGCGAAGACCTATCTGGTGAAGGCGAATGGGCACCTCACGCCCGAACAGGAGGAGGAGTTTCGAACTGGTGTTCCTCTCAGCGGACGGCGTACCGCGCCGGCTGGGATACGTCTGATTCGCCGTGGTGATAACCCGTGGTACGAAGTGAGATTGTTCGAGGGACGCAATCAGCAGGTCCGAATCATGTTCAAACATTTCGGGCGGCTGGTCGAGAAGTTGCGGCGAGTCAAGATCGGGACGATAGAGCTCGGAACGCTGAAACCCGGCGAATTCCGGCACCTGGCGCCCGAAGAAGTGCGAAGATTGATGCGAGTGGCGAGCGGCGATGGCGGCAAGCGAAAACCTTCTTCGAAACGCTAAAACGATTGCCGTAGTCGGGCTTTCGAACAGGCGCTCCCGGCCGAGTTATGGGGTCTCGGAATATATGCAGTCACAGGGCTACCGGATCATTCCGGTGAACCCGAATGAAACGGAGATTCTGGGCGAGAAGGTGTATGCCTCGCTGGACGAAGTTCCGGTGCCCGTCGACATCGTCGATATTTTCAGGCGTTCGGAATGGGTGCCTGAGATCGTGGACGCGGCGATCCGCATCGGCGCCCGAGGCGTGTGGATGCAGGAAGGCGTGGTGCACGAGGAGGCGGCGGGGAGGGCCCGCACGGCCGGCCTTGAAGTGGTCATGGACCGATGCATTCTCAAAGAGCATCGCAAGATGCTCACTCGGTAATAAGCCGCCTGTAAAGTTTTCGCGCGTCCGCGCCGATAGTACATCAGAGGCATCAGCGAGACTTGTTTGCGCACTGGTTCGTTCACGGCCTGCATTCCTGGGCATCCCCTGAATTGTGGTTCAGCCTGTTCGCGGTCCTCGGTGTGGCATGGAAGTACCGGATCGCTGAGCGTCGTCACCGGCGCAGTGAAGCCGCTCTCGCAACGAGATTAATCGAGCAGGCTCGGGTAATCGAACGCGAGCGTCTGCGTGAAAGCGAAAGAAGCGCGATCCTGGAGATACTCCTGAGGAACGAGCCTCTCGGAACCGTGCTGGATGCCGTCGCCCGTCTGATGGGCGCGCATTGTCCCGATGCCCTGTGCGCCATACTCACGAAACATCCGGATGGAAGCCACACTGTATTTGGACCGGACTTGCCTGAGGATTGGTTTGCGGCGCTGCGCGTTTCGCAGGCGGTCCCTCCCGAGGCGTGGCAGCGGCGGCTCGATACGGAAAGTTCCGATCAGCAGCCAGGCTGGCAGACGTTTACGGGATCGCTGAACGGTCCCGCGCCCGCAATCATTCACTCGTGGCCGGTTGAAGGATCGTCCGATAGACCACTCGGCGCTTTGCTCCTCTGTTACCGGGAGATATCCGGACCGACCAGGGCAGATCTTCCCGTCATCGAGGCGGGAAGAAAGCTGGCGAGTCTTGCAATGGAGCAGGGCCAACGCTATGACGATCTTTACTTCGAGGCAAATCGCGACGAGCTCACAGGCCTTCCGAACCGGGTCTTCTTCGATGAGCGCCTGAATCGTGCTCTGAGGGAGGCGACGGATCAGGGGCCCGCGGTGATTTCCGTCGATCTCGATTGCTTCAAGCAGATCAACAACACCTGGAGCCGGCGGGCAGGCGATTCGCTCCTGCGCGAGATCTCCGTCCGAATCAAAAGCGTTCTGCGGCCGGATGATGTGTTGGCGCGCGTCGCCGGCGACGAGTTTGCGGTCATACTTAGCGGTGCAGGAAGTGCGATCAAAGCCAGAGAAGTGGCTGAGCGAATCAGACAGGCGATCCGCCAGCCGTTCGTTTTCGAGGGCAGGGAAATTGAGGCGAGCGCCACGACAGGCATCGCGATGTTTCCGGACGATGGCGCAAACGCGGAGGAACTGCGCCGTGCCGCCTCCGGCGCGAGTCATGAAGCCAAAACGGGAACGGACGTCGCGGACCCGCTTGCCACGGGCAGCGAAGCTCTCGATCGGGCAACCATCTGCGAAGAACTGCGTCACGGTCTCCTTCACAACTACTTTGTCGTGCATTATCAGCCGAAGGTCGATTCGGGCCGCAGGATTGTCGGATTCGAAGCGCTCGTTCGGCTCGATCATCCCCGACGTGGCTTGATTCCACCAACGACGTTCATACCGGTCGCGGAAGAAAGCGGCCTGATTGTTCCACTGGGCGCGTGGGTGCTCGAAGAGGTTTGCCGTCAGGTTTCGCAGTGGAGCGCGGACGGTTTGGGCCGGAACGCGGTCGCCGTTAATGTGTCACCGGTCCAGATCTGCCGCCCGAATTTTGCGAAGTCAGTTGCGGATTGTCTGGAGCGACATGGCGTTCCCGCGGGTGATCTCGAGCTCGAGTTGACGGAAAGGCTCCTGATCAGTGCGGCGGGAGTCGCGCAGGAACAGTTGCAGGCGTTGCGGGATCTGGGGGTACGTCTTTCGATTGACGATTTCGGCACGGGATATTCGTCGCTAAGTTATTTGCATCGGTTGAGGGTCGACGCCATCAAACTCGACAAGTCGTTTGTGCAATCGGTCGACACCGACGCCGTCGCACACCGGCTGGTCAAGGCTATGATCGGAGTCGCCCAGGGTCTCGGGTTGTCGGTGATAGCTGAAGGGATCGAGACCGAAGGACAATGCGAAGCTCTGATCACCGCCGGCTGTCCCCTGATGCAGGGTTATCTCTTTGCGCGGCCGAAACCGGCCTGCGAACTCGAAGATTTCCTTCGGGCCAGCGTCCGCGCCGCCGCCGCTGCGAACTCCACGTCGGATACAAATGACCTGCTGCAGATTGCCGCATCGATCGGGCGGACGGAGGGCTATACGGCCGGACCGGTGCTGGGCGGGTCGCCGGTCCTCGCGGCGTAGCCGGAGGCTTGGCGGTAAGATGAACTTTTGCACTCGGACCAGCACGTGACCGCGTTGATCACTGGCGCCGGGCGGGGAATCGGGAAACGGCTGGCAATCGGGTTTGCTCACGCCGGCATCCGCGTTGGCCTCGTTGGCCGTAGCCAGGGCGAACTCGACGTAACCAAACTGGAAATCGAACATGCCGGCGGCACCGCGCACCGTTTTCGGGCAGATGTAAGGGATTTCGAACAGCTTTCCGCGGCAGTCGAGCGCATGACGGGGATCTACGGCGACGTGCACGTGCTGGTGGCGAACGCCGCCGTACTCGGCCCGATAGGACCTTTCGTTAACCACCGGCCCAGGGACTGGAAGGAAGTCTTTGAGACTAATGTCATCGGCACGATGAACGCCTGCCGCCTCGTTCTGCCGCAAATGATCCAACGCAGAAGCGGGAAGATCCTGGCTATCACCGACGAGTCGGCGGCGAATCCGCGACCGAACTTCGCGCCTTTCGCGGCGAGTAAAGCCGCCGTAGTCCGATTTGTCGAGAGCGTCGCCGAAGAGGTACGAAATCACAACGTACAGATCAATTGCCTTTCGCCGGGGTTCGCCTACACGAGCATGACCGACGAAATTCTGAACGCGGACGAACTTGCCGGTTCGCGGGAAGTGGAAGAAGCCGAGCAAGTCCGACTCACTGGCGGAGTGCCGCCGGGCAAGCAGATCGATCTTGCCTTGTTTCTTGCTTCCGAGCGGTCGAACCATCTCACCGGCAAACTGATTGACATCTCGGACGACTGGAAAAAGCTCGAGCGCGAAAATACGCGGCCGGATGCCTGGACGCTGCGCCGTCATTTGAAATAGGCGTCGTTTTAGGCAAAGCGCGACTGCAATAATCGGTTGAGGCCAAAGCCGACTCGTATGCGAACAGCCCTCTCTCTCTTGGCGGCCGTGCCGCTCCTTGCCGGGCAGGCTTTCGGATGGGGATGCGAAGGCCATCAGATGATCGCCCTGATTGCGCGCGCCCATCTGACTCCGGAAGCCTCGGCGGCAGTGGATCAATTGCTGCGCGAGAACCCGATAGATCCCACGTTGAACAGGTTCTGCAAGGACCGTCCGACCGATCTCATGGCTGATTCGGCCACATGGGCCGACGACGCCCGGAATATTGAGAAAACCGGCGAATGGCATTACATCGATATTCCGCTGGCGATTGATACGGGTGCGGTCCTCGCGGGAGATGCCTTGAAATGGTGTCCGCCGCTGACCGATGGCAGACCGGGCTGCATCCTGACCGCGATCGACTATGAGTCGAGCATCCTTCGCGACGCGAAACAGCCGGGGGCTGCGCGGGCAAAAGCTCTTCGTTATCTGATTCATTTTCTCGGAGACTTATCACAGCCTCTGCATGCCACCGATAACCATGACCGCGGCGGTAACTGCACCGCGATTACTTTTTTCCCGGAGGCGAACCCGGACAGCGAGAAGCCAAAGAACCTGCACGCGATTTGGGACTACGAACTGCTCGCTCGAGAACTGGCGTCCACCAAGACGACTCAGCCCGAGTACGCCCGAAAGGTGGACGAGAGCTTTTCCAGCGGCTGGAACATGTGGGGGCAGGCGAAGACCGATATTCCGGGCTGGGTGTGGGAGAGTCACAAACTTGCCGGATCGGTGGCCTACGGCGATTTGAAACCGCGAATTCCGATTGAGCCGGCAACGGCCGGACTGGCCGATCAGGCCGGTTGCGATATGGAACGCGACAAGGTCGCCGCGCTGCATATTTCAATCGGCGACGAATATGCCACTGAGGCTCTCCCGGTCATTCGCGAGCAACTTGCGAAGGCCGGATACCGCCTCGCAGGTCTGCTCAACCAGACTTTCAAGTAGCCGGAAGTTTCTTCAACAACGCCTTCGCCTCTTTGAATCGTGGAAACAGCCTCTCGTGAGCCTTGAACTCCGGCGTATGCACGCAACGACGAGCGCCGCTGTGATCCACAGGATAGTGGAGATGCAGCATTTCGTGGTACATGACGTATTCCAGCGCCAGGCGTGGGATGCGCGCCTCGTCAAAGATCCGGCTGATCACGATTATGTTGTGTGAAGGATCGAAATGGCCGAGCCGCGTCCGCGAACGTACAGGGCTCCAGCCTATCGCCGGACGCGCCATCATTCCACCGAAATACAGCCCGTTGATTTCTTCGAAAATCTGCTCAAGGTTGTGCAGCGAACCTTGCGGACCTGTGTGGGCTTTGCGGCCCCGTGTCTGGCGGATCAGGCTGATCTGGCGCCGTATATCCTTCCGGTTCAAATAAAGCCGGTATCGATGCGCGTACTGGGCGGCGGCGGGCCAGCGGTACAGCTTACCCAGGAGAATATGGGCGAGGGCTTCGGTCACCGGAGCAGGCGCGCTCTCGAGCAAATCGCTGATGCGAACCCGTATCGAGCTGCCGTTCAGCCGAATGTCGCTGTTCGCATTCGCGAAGCTTTTGTACTCGAGTTCGATCGCCGGCACGGGCGTTCGCGGTCGTATCTCGCGGTGAACGCGCTGGAAAATTGCCGCGGGCGCCTCGAAGAACAGCGAACTTTCAATATTTACGGGCGTGAGAGAATTACTCAGGGTCTCCTCACGATCCACCATAATATATAGATTACCGACCGCTTACTGATGGCTGCTCTCAAACCTGTCATTTCCTCCGTTGGGTGTTACGTACCACCTGACGTGCTCACCAATTCCGATCTTGAAAAGATGGTCCAGACCAATAACGAATGGATCATTGATCGCACCGGTATTTCCGAACGTCACATTGCCGCTCGCGACATTGCGACATCCGACCTCGCCACCTGCGCCGCGAAGGCCGCGCTCGCCAGCCGAGGCATCGACGCCTCCGAACTCGATGCAATCCTCGTCTGCACAGTCACGCCGGACATGATGTTCCCCTCCACCGCCTGCCTGGTTCAGCACAACCTCGGTGCACCCAAGGCATGGGGATTCGATCTCGTCGCCGCGTGCAGCGGCTTCGTCTATGGGCTGGTGACGGGCGCGAGCTTTGTCGCATCCGGGATGCACCGCAAAGTTCTTGTGATCGGGGCGGACACCATGAGCCGCATCATCGATTACCAGGATCGCGCGACCTGTATTCTGTTCGGCGACGGGGCTGGCGCCATGCTGATCGAGCCTGGCCCGAATGGTTCGAATGCCGACGGCGAAAGCCTGGGATTTGTCGACTTCGTCGGCGAAATCGACGGATCTGGAGCTCCGTTTCTCAATATGCCGGCGGGAGGCAGCCGCATGCCCGCTAGTGCGGAAACCGTGGAAAACAAACTGCATTATGTGCATCAGGAAGGCGCACAGGTCTTCAAGTATGCCGTATTGAAGATGCACGAAGTTTGTTCAACTCTGCTGGAACGAAACGGCCTTTCCATCTCTGACCTGGATCTTCTGGTGCCTCATCAGGCCAACCGCCGAATCATTTCTGCGACCGCCGAGCGACTGGGCCTTCCGATGGAGAAGGTGATGATGAACATCGGCAAGTACGGCAATACCACCGCCGGTACGATTCCCCTGGCAACCCGCGATGCGCTCTCGGAGGGTCGGCTCAAGAAAGGCGATCTCGTGATGTTCGCCGCCGTGGGAGCCGGTTACACGGTCGGCGCCAGTCTCTGGAGATGGGCGTTCTGATCGGATTTGTTTTTACGCCGCTATAAACCCGCGGGAGCCGGTCCCAGCCGCACGCCTCCTGGTGGGACCTCAGGCAGGTACAAAATCCCGCCCGGATCTGAGCGATCTTCGATCATCTCCTCGCCATCGACCTCAACGTGATATGAGCGCCGTGGATCGAGTCCGACTATGAAAACGGCGGCGTCAGCAGGTTTTCCGTCTTCCTTTGGTTCGCCGCCCGTTGAAGGAGGAGGCGCAGGAACCAGAAAGCGCTGCGCATCGCGCGCGAAAAATACAATCGCGGCATCGATATCCAGAGGCTCCCGCGTTACGCGAGGATCCATCCTCGTTACTGACCCGTCCTTGAACAACTGCAACTGACCCGCAAAGAAACCAATCCAGGCCGCATCGTCTTCCCATGACGAGCGCACGAACAACTGCCCGCCGATCTCATCGTGCATCGCGAGCGGAATGTGATAGTAACTCAGACCGGGCTGATAGGGATTCGCCCACAACAATTCATAGGAGATGCCAAAAGCTCCGCGCATCAGGAACCGGTCGTTCGTTAGCCAGCCTTGCAGCAACTGGGACGACGCCGCATTCGAATCGTACGCCACCATCGCCAGTTCAGCTGCGCGCGACAGGGCCGCCTTTCTTACGTCCGGTCCGGCTTTTTCGATTGTTTCGTCGGCGGGTATGCGGAATTCATTATCCGAACCCGGCCAGGGCGCAGGATAATGCGCCATCATGTGCAGAAGCGGATATTGCTTGAACCACTCCGGAAACGTTTCGCGCAGGTCGAAATTCAGGTTGTCGCGGACGACGTGCAGGATCTCCAGCAGGGCGTATGCATCCGCATTCGAGACGGTGGATTTCGCGTTTCTTAGCGAAGGAATGAAACTGCCCTTCCAGAATCCGTCGAAGATCGCCGTAAGAGTCTTTTCTGTAAGGGCCGGTTGCGCTTCGGTAAGCGCGATGGCGGCGAAGATCTTCGCCCGCGCGTCCCCGATCGTCGTTACCAGCCGTGTATCGTTCGCGGCCCGTTGCAACTTTGCGAAGACCTGGTTCCTGTCGTCGGAACCAAGCAGAGGTGCGCACAGGTCGGCGACGATCGCCATCTGCCGAACATCGTCCGGGCGCGTGGCGTCAGCCGGTCCGACGGCCCAGGCTACCGCGCGCAATCCGGCTTGCCGGTCGTCTGCAATCTGGAAGCGGAGCGCCTGGATCCAACCGAGTTCCGGAAAAGGGGCGTGACCGGTCCAGAGGGTTTCGAACTGGTCCCAGCGCAGCGACCGGCGTTCGCGTTCCCGGCGAAGCAAACGAAGGCGTTGCGGCCTCAGAAGCAGCCGAGGACTTTCGGTGTAAACCCTGAACGAATCGGGCCGGCTTTGCCCGGGCTCGCTTTGGCCGGCCGTATTCTGGCCGGAAAGCGGTAAGGCAGGCAAGGCGGAAAGCCATCGGAGAGCCTCGCGCCGCGTCATCGGACTATGATTCTGCCACAAAACTCAAGCTCCGACCCCCGATTCTTCGGCTTTGCCGTTCCTTTGGCCGGGCAGGGCGTATCCCATCGCTCATTGGTATCATTCAGATTAACCCTGAACTCCCGCCGGATCTCCGCAACCCGCGTACCGTCGCGGGCGTCTCAGGAAACTGAATTAATTAATGAATAGGATTCTACTTGTTCCTGGCCTGCTGCTGGCCGCTTGCGCCGCGAGCGCGCAACAGTACAACATCTCTACTTTTGCAGGCATCGGCACCGCTCCCGGCTTCTATCCCGGCCCCGGTGTAGCAGCTGTCACAGCGATAACGGCGCAGATCTATTCGCCCGGCGCTCTTACCTTCGATCATAGCGGCAACCTCTATATCGCCGATTACCTCAGCAATGTGATTTGGGAGGTTACCGGCGGCATTATGAACCCACCGATTGTGGGAACCGGTTCACCCGGCAGCACAGGAGATGATGGCCCCGCGGTGCTCGCGACCGTTTATCAGGTTCGCGGCATTACGTTCGACCCGGGTGGCAACCTTTATATCGCCGACGCGGGCAGCGCCGATGTTCGAATCGTGAATCCGAGCGGCCAGATTTTCACCTTCGCGGGTAACGGAGTCAGCGGATACGCGGGCGACGGGGGTAAAGCGACCGATGCATCGCTGATTTCACCGTCAGCGGTTGTAGCGGATACCTCCGGCAACATTTACATCGCCGATTTCGGCACGCACACGGTGCGCGAGGTGACTACCAAAGGTATTATTTCGACTATTGCCGGGAATGGAACTTCCGGTAACAGCGGAGATGGTGGTCCGGCATCGCAGGCTCTGCTCGGCGGCCCGGTGGCTTTGGCAATCGACCCCGCCAATAACATTTTCATTTTAGATTTCGCCAGCTCGAGCATTCGCGAAATCACGACTGACGGCAATATCCATACCGTTGCTTCTAATCTGACGGCACAAGCGATCGCGGTTGACGGCGCCGACAATATCTATTACATCGACTACGTCGACAATACGGTGCAGAAAATTCTGGCCAACGGGACGCAGTTCACCATCGCGGGCTCAGGCAACATGACGCCGGCCTTCTCGGGCGATGGCGGCCCAGCGAACAGCGCGCAGCTCTATTTCTTTCAGGCCTATGGGATTGCGGTGGATTCCTCAGGCAACGTTTACGTGTCTGACTCCGGAAATGCGGTGGTTCGCGAGTTGACGCCGGTTTCCGGGTCGCTGACTATAGTCAGCGCGGCAAGCGGGGTCGGCCCTGCGATTTCTCCCGGTGAGATCGTCTCCCTGTTTGGTCCCAACTTCGGGCCATCAGCCCCGGCGGTAGCTCAACCCGATGAGAACGGCTATTACGGCACGACCCTCGCCGGTACGACGGTCTCGATCGGGGGATACAATGCTCCCATTCTTTACACCTCAACGTCGCAGATCAACGCGATCGTGCCATATGAAGCCGTCTCCACTCCGGCGACGGTAACCGTGAGCTACCAGGGGCAGAGTGTCCTGAGCAGCGATTCGATACCCGTCGCGCCTTCGGCTCTGTCGCTCTTCACGCTGTATTCAACAGGCGTTGGACAGGCTGCCGCCGTCAATCAGGACGGCACAATTAACAGCCCGTCGTCGCCGGCTCATCAGGGTGACATCATTTCTCTCTACGTTACAGGCGAAGGCCAGACGATCCCTGCTGGCGTCGATGGCAAACCGGCTTCGCTCACGGATCTGGGGTTAATCCCGACCCCGGTAATGCAGCTCACGGCTCAGCTTTCCAATCAGCCGGCAATGATAACTTACCAGGGCGGAGCACCGGGAATAGTCGCGGGTTTGATGCAAGTCAATGTTCAGATTCCGGCGAACCTGATTGATACTCTTTCAACCGCCCCGGTGGCGGTGCCGGTCCGGATCTACAATAGCAGCGTTTTTGTCACGCCCGGCGTGACAATCTCCGTGGTCCCATGACGTGCCTGATGCGGAGATCCCGAAGGATGAATGTGAAAAGCCTCTATTTTGTTTCCGGTCTGCTGCTGGCATGTTGCAGCCTGGCGCCCGCGCAACTGTACCTGACCTCCACGGCCGCGGGAACGCCAGGGACATCGGGCTATGGCGGTGACGGTTCTGCGCCCACAAGTGCACTGCTGGCAAATCCGCTTTGTGTCGCTTTCGATTCCCAGGGCGATTATTACATCTCCGACTACAAGAACAACAGGATCCGGGAAGTTCAGGCCTCGACCGGCGCCATCATCACCGTCGCCGGAACGGGGACTCCCGGTTTTTCAGGCGATGGGGGTCCGGCCACAGGGGCCCAGTTCTCGTCAGCCACGGGCCTCGCCGTTGACGCCGCCGGAAACGTCTACATCGCCGATGGGCCCAACGCGCGGGTGCGGATGATCGATACCTCGGGCAACATGCAGACCTTCGCGGGCACCGGAAACCCCGGGTATTCGGGCGACGGCGGCCTCGCAGTTAACGCTGATGTGGTCAATCCCGTGGGCGTCACCGTGGACCACGCTGGGACTGTTTATATTACGGACGAAGGAAACGGGACCGTACGCAAGGTGACGACCGACGGCGTTATCAGCACAGTAGCGGGCATCAACGTAATCGGCTTCGGGAATTTTCCGGGACAGGGTGGTCCGGCGCGCAGCGCCACTTTGGGTTTGCCGTACGCGGTCGCGGTTGACGAGAGCGGCAACGTTTTCATCGCCGATATCGGTAGCGGCAGCATCGAGAAAGTCGGGCTCGATGGAAATATCAACACAGTGGTTTCAAGCGTTTCGACAGCGGCTTTGGCTACCGATCCCGCGGGTAACCTGTATTTCACGAACTACCAGAATTCGACTCTCAATCAGCTTTCCCCAGGCGGTGCGGTTCTCACCATAGCTGGAAATGGAAGCAATGGTTTTTCCGGAGACGGCGGTCCGGGCGTCTCGGCGGAGTTCAATGCGCCGTATGGCATCGCCCTTGATTCCTCTTCCAACATCTACGTCGCCGATTACAACAACCAGGTGGTCCGCATGCTTTCCCCCGTCGCACCGCCCCAGGTTATCATCGCCAACGGCGGGAGCGATGTTCAGTATAGTTCTCCGGGTGTCGAGCTTTCGGTTGCCCCGGGTGAGATCGTCACTATATTTGGAACGAATGTTGGCGCTCCCGCGACGACCGCCGCGCAGCCGAACGCGAACGGGTACATCGGAACCCAACTGGCGGGGACAATCGTTACCTTCAACGGCATCCCGGCCCCTGTGCTTTCCACCGGACCGTCTCAGGTTACGGCAATCGCGCCTTACGAATTAACGGCCGCAAGTGCTAACGTCAAAGGCCGGATGAGCGGGTCGCGGGGACGGGTTGTCCCGGAAGCCTCGAGCTCCAGCGGCGCGACGATTCTTGTGACCTACCAGGGTCAGTCCACCGCCACAGCGACCGTTCCTGTAGGCGCTTCCTCGCCGGGCATCTTTACGGTGAATTCATCGGGCGTCCCCGGTGGACTTGGCGTTCTGAATGCCGACGGAAGCGTCAACAGCGTTGGGAATGCAGCAGCTGAATCCACCAATATCACGCTGTTTGTTACTGGCGAAGGACAAACCAATCCCGGCGGAATGGACGGCCTGATCTCGACTCAGTCAACGCTGCCGGCGCCGCTGCTTCCGGTCACGGTCCTGGTTGGAGGGACTGCGGCAACCGTTGTCTCCGCAACCGAGGCATCGGGATACGTGGCGGGGATCATGCAGGTGGTCGTGACGCTTCCGAGTACCCAGACAACCGCCAGCTACGTTCCTGTGACGGTTCAGGTGGGCGACGTGGTGAGTCCCACCGTCACGGTTTCCGTGCAGTAGCGGTAAGAGATTATCGGATTCGTCGCCGCTCGCCGGAGTTCGAAGATAGTACTATTGGTTCTCCCTGCTTGGCGTATACAATGTATACATGGCGTCTATCGAACCAGAAGACGAGCGTTGGTATGCTTTGTACGTTCGTTCGCATTTCGAAAAAGCCACTGAGCAGTGCCTCAAGGGCAAGGGATACACTGCGTTTTCGCCGTTTTACCGAACATTGCGAAGGAGACCGGATCGGAATAAGATTCTGGACCTGCCGCTGTTCCCAGGGTATGTTTTTTGCCGGTTCAACGCTTCCAGGCGGCTCCCAATTCTGACAACTCCGGGCGTCGTCAGTGTCGTAGGCGCCGGTAACGTTCCGGAACCCGTAAAAATGTCTGAAATCCAATCGATTCAGAGGGTTTCAGAGTCAGGACGTCCAGTGCAACCGTGGCCATTTCTGCTTGAGGGTCAGAAGATTCGCATTGAGGCCGGACCGCTCTTTGGTACAGAGGGCACCTTGCTCAGGGTGAAAGACGAGCTTCGCCTTGTTGTGTCGATCACTCTGCTGCAGCGGTCAATGGCTGTCGAGGTGGATCAGGATTTAGTCAGCCCGTTATTTGACAGCCCGAGATACCTTCCTCAACATCAACGCGCAGCATCCTGACCAGACGGCTGCGTGGTATTTAACTTAATGGACCGGCGCCAGGGATACCCTGTATACATGCAGCGTTCCGGAAATCTTATTGTCAAATTTTTGTGAGGGAATTCGGTCAATTCGAACCGCCAGCGCATGGAGGCCCGGGGGGACCGGCACGTCGACGCTCACCGATGAGCGAGCGACAGTTCCTTTGATCTGCTCAGTCGTTACGTCCAGAACACGCGGATCAAGCAGATCGTAGACCCGAAAAAACGGACCTTGGTCGGTTGAAATGTTATCCGCGTTTACCAACGCCGAAAAGCGATAGCGCCCACCGGTAGCGGTCGTTAATTGGTGCACATTTGCAAAGCCGAGGTTGGAGGCGCCAGCGAACCGGATTTCGAGGCCATCCTTCCTGCTGATCTCGGTGCCCGCCAGAGGCGTTACGATCCAGTCGAAAGGGCTTTCGCCGGGGGGCTGCTGAAACCGTACATCGGCAAGCCGTTCCGAATGAAGGTAGTCTCCCTTTGAGCTGCCGAGCCAGGTCGCCCAGAACTCTTGAGCTGCCGTAAACTCTTTTCTCTCCCAGAAGCCCCAGGCGAGGTCGGAAGCGGATTTTTGATCCAGCAGATGATTGCTTATCATCCAGGACGATAGTTCACGAAGATCCTTGTCCGAACCGGCGGTTCGAAGCCACGACACCCAGCTTGCCGCAGGCCGGGACAGGGCTGGAACCGCGACTCCAGCGACCGCCGAAACCGGCTGCCCCGAGATGGTCAGATACGAAAAAAGCACCTGGTCAAAAGCGTCAGTCTGATGGAGAATCGCGTTTGTCATTCGAAACCCGTCGTCAAGGCGGCCATGCGCGAAGTCGAAATTCGCCCTTCGCATCAGAACGGGCGACATTCCCGGACCGAGCGCAACCGCCTGGTTAAATGCCGAAGCTGCGGCTTGCGTCCGGCCCGCGGCGGCCAACGTTTCGGCCCAGGTGCTCCAGACGAGGGGATTGGAGGGATCGAGATTGAGCAACGCCCCGACTGTTTTGACGTTTATTCCGCGCGCATCAATTGCGGCGAACACCTGGTCGTAGCGGCACAACCCGTACAGGCAGGCTGGCGAATCGGGCGAGGGATGCGTGAAGTCGAATGTTATCGAAATCGCGCTGATTATGAGGGAAAGAATGACGAAGAGAGGGCGCATTTTACCGGAGATCCCGGCAACCAGGCACCTTTAACAGGTCCGTGGCAATAAAAAAGCGGTGATCGGCCAGCCGATCACCGCTCCAGATTTCAGGACCGATCAGATTAATGCGGTTGGCTCGCGCTGACCGGCGCGCCACCACTGGTTGCAGCCGTAATTCCGGCCGTTAGACCAACCGCCGCTGCCGCAACTACCACGGCAATAATAATTCCCGTGTGTCCGGTTGTCGCGGATCCGGCTGGCGCGGCCCCACCTGCGGCTCCGGCCTGCGGAGGATCGAAACTACCCGTCAAACTCTGAGGCGTATAGGCTTCGTCAGCTTCCATGATTTTTATGGACGAAAGCGACTTCAAGGAGTAACCCGCAACGCCAGCGGTTAGCTGGAACACCGGCTTCCCGTTTTCAAGGGAGATTCTGGCCTCTGCTCCGGGCTCCATAGTCATTATTGAGCCGTCCGGGAAAGTAACAATGGATACCGCCCCGCCGCTCTTTACCATGTCACCGGACATTACCGGCCATGAGGGAACCCCGGCACCGGGAGTCACCATTGCGCCACGAAGAGTGAATGGAGCTGTTGACGTTACCGTTGCAACCTGACTTTGCGCCCAAGCAAATGCTGCCGTCAGAATTAAGGACGCGACCGCTACTGTTTTGACCATCCGTCGATACCTCCAGTCACTTGATATGGTATCCCGCGAAAATCTCTGCCGTCAATCTAAAAATTGGAGTTCCGCCAATCTTTCGAGTATTTTAGTCGCCCTTCGCGAGAAGCGTCCGAAAGCAGACGGCATTATCGGGTGGATAAATGGATTCTCTTTGACATTTCAGCGAGCCGACTTATAATCGAATTTGTCTCGAAAAGATGGGCTATTCCCATCGAGGCTCCGTTCTTTACGGAATCGCGGTTACTGCTAACTGGACGATTTGAAGCGTCCGTCGGTAACGTGTTTTGGCCCAAAAGGGCGTCGGCATGAACGGGTCGGCACATTTCGAGAATTCGAAATGTACGTGAAAGGGCGGTAGCTTGTCCGAATCTTTGGCTTTCTGCATCTGGCCGAAGACAAGCACCGCCTTCAGACCAAAGACCACTCCACTCAGCAAGGTGCGGTGAAAATAGATCAGCCGACTGTGTTATCGGCCCGAAAGTTTCTTCAATTCACAAGTCATTTCCGGGGAATTCGCGTTTCCGAAGAACCGGTCATCTCTTGGCCGTTGCAGCGGTTGAATTAAGTGTCATGAGCGTCGCATTCCGAAGGAGCCGAATGATCAGTTTCCGGCTTTCCCCCGAGGAGTATGATGGGTTCGCGAAACTGTGCTCAGAACGCGGTGTGAGGCGGGTTTCCGATATGGCCCGGATCGCTCTTCAGAACCTGATTGCCGCAGAGCGGCAGTCAGATCCGTTATCGATGGAGGTCCGTGACCTCCGAAGCCAGCTTCACGCAATGGCGAACGTGCTCGACCGCATTTCGCATATTGTAGAAGGCAGGAACGCCTCGAATGCTGGCGGGTAAGCTGGAATGAATTTTCTCGCACTCTATCTTTGCGGCGTGGCGGCTCTGCTGTTTCAGGCGCCCACGACGGTTTCGGCGCCTGATACGTATACTTTGGGAGCCGGTGACCAAATTGTTGTCCGTGTCCCGGACTTGGAAGAGATCGACAATAAAACGATTCCGATCGATCAGGAAGGGAATATTGACCTCCCGAAAGTCGGACGCGTCAAGGCGAGCGGGCTCAACACCGAGCAACTCGCGGCCGCGATCGCCGAAAAGCTCCGGAAATATCTGGTTGACCCGGACGTTTCTGTGTATCTCAGCGAAATGAAAAGCCAGCCGGTCTCAGTGCTAGGTGACGTTCAGGCACCGGGCGTTCATCAATTACAGGGCCAGAAGACCCTGTTCGAGGTGCTTTCGCTGGCGGGCGGCCTGCGGCCGGACGCTGGAAACGTGATAAATATAACGAGACGTATCGAGTGGGGAATTATCCCGCTTCCCAATGTCAAGACCGACGCCACCGGACAGTACACCGTAGCTTCGGTCGACGTCAAAAGCGTGATGAGCGCTTCCAATCCCGCCGAGAACATTATTATTAAGCCGAACGACGTCGTTTCGGTCCCGAAAGCCGAGACCATCTACGTGATTGGCGCGGTGAAGAAGCCCGGAGCGTATGTCCTTGGCCAGTACCGAACATTGAGCACGCTGCAAATTCTTGCGCTTGCCGAGGGAACGGAAAAGACCGCCGACACCAAAGATGCCAAGATCATGCGTCTGCTTCCCGGCTCGGACCAGCGATCTGAGATCCCGGTCGATCTCAAAACCATTCTCGACGGGAAGATCCCCGATGTCGCGCTAAAAGGCGATGATATTCTTTTCGTACCCGTGAGTAAAGCGAAAGTCGTCGGGTACCGGACCATTGAAGCGATCACTCAGGCCGGAACGCTGTTGGTTTACCGGCTTCCGTGAGTATGCTTGGCAGACAGGCACTTAAAAGCAGCTAATGTAACGCGTTTTTAACATAACCCGCCTAACGACCCTTGGCCTTTACATGCACCAATTACCCGACGCTCCGAGTAACCCCGGCGAATTCCTTCCGTCCCCCGCGGTCCACCGGGAAAAGGGTGCGCTGGCCGCTTCCTATACCGACGCCGGTTACGCCAACCCGCCAGACCCACCATCCGAACCTGAAACCGGCGGACTGATCGAATACTGGCGTATTCTGCGCCGCCGCCGGGGGACTCTCTTTTTTATCGCCGCTGTCGGCGCCGTGCTGGGTTTCGTTGTAACGCTCCCGCAGACTCCCGTTTATCAGGCACGTACCTCGGTAGAAATCGTCGGCCTTAACAACAACTTCCTTAATATCAAGGAATCCGATCCGCTGAACGAGAACAACGCCTCGGTTGATCCGGTTGATATTCAGACTCAGATTAAAATTCTTCAGAGCGACTCTCTGGTCGACGCAGTGCTTGCAAAGCTTAAAAAGAGCCAGCCTGCGACCCCGGATGCACCGCGCGCCTCCGGGTGGCGTCAACTTCTCAACCTCCCCGGCGCGGAAGCGGTTGACTCCCGGGAGAAATTCGCCACGTACGCCGCGAGACACTACAAGGTGAAGGCCTCCGGCCCGACCCGCATCATCGAGGTCACCGTCGATTCAACGAATCCGCAACTCGCCACCGAGTTCGCAAACATGCTTACCAGCGAGTATATCGATCAGAATCTCGAGTCTCGCTCGCACATGAGTCAACATACGAGCGAATTTCTGACGCGGCAGCTGGACGACATGCGGATACGTCTGGAGCGTTCGGAGGACAGCCTTCAGGCCTACGCGCGGCAGGCGGGATTACTCTTTACGGGCGATCAGAAAAACAATGTTTCGGAAGAGAAGCTGCTTCAATTGCAGCAGGCTTTATCCGCGGCGCAGAGCGACCGGATCTCGAAGCAGTCGCGCTGGGAAATGGCGAATTCCAGCCCCGCCGAGGCTCTGCCCGACGTTCTGAACGATACGACGCTTCGCGATTATCAGTCCAAGCTGACCGAGTTGCAGCGCCAGATTGCCGAACTGAGGACGACCTACACCCAGGCGTCTCCCAAGGTGCAGAAAGTCGAAGTTCAGCTGGCCACTATTGAATCCGCATTAAGCGTCGAACGCGCCGACATCCTTAAACGCATCAAAAACGAATACGATGAGGCGCTGCGCAGGGAGAGCCTTCTCACGGCTGATTACGCGGCGCAACGCACCACAGTGACCGGTGAAAGTGAAAAGGCCGTTCAGTACGACATCATGAAGCACGAGGTCGAATCCAACCGGCAAATTTACGACGCGATGTTGCAGCAGTTGAAACAGGCGACGCTCTCAGCGGCTCTTCGTGCGTCCAATGCTCGCGTAGTGGATCCGGCTAAGGTTCCACAGCGTCCTTACAAACCCAACATTCCCCGCAGCACGGGCCTTGGGCTGCTGACCGGAATCTTTTTCGGGGCAACCTTCGTAATCGTGCAGGAGCGTGCCGACCGTACGATACAAGCCCCGGGCGAAACTCAAATGCTGTTGAACGTTCCGGAACTGGGGATTGTTCCCGCCGAAGCGGCTGGACGCCGCCTTCGCCTCCACTATGCCAGCGCGGCGACCGTTGCCCAGGAGGCTGCCGCGGCCGAAGAAGATGCGGCGAACTCTACTCTCCCCGCTCGGATCGAACTCACGATGTGGCAGCGGCGCCCTTCGCCTGTCGCCGAGTCTTTCCGCGCGACGCTGGTATCCATCCTTTTCTCCGGTGAAAACGGAAACCGTCCCCGCGTCATGGTGGTTACCAGCGCCAACCCTTCCGAAGGCAAGTCGACGGTGGTCAGCAACCTCGGAATAGCAGTCGCAGAAGTAAATCAAAAGGTTCTCGTTATTGACGCCGACCTGCGCAAACCCCGGCTGCATGATGTTTTTAATCTTAAGAACGATCGGGGGCTGAGCGATCTGCTTCGATCCAAGGACAGCATCTCCGCGGCGCTTGAGGGAGCTATTCAGCAGACCACCATCCCCGACCTGTACGTCCTGACCAGCGGGTCCAGAACGCTGGCGGCGACAAGCCTCCTTTACTCCAATCGCATGCCGGAGCTGTTACAGAAGCTCCGCACCGAATTCGAGACTATTTTCATCGACTCGCCTCCCATGCTCCAGATTCCCGATGCCCGGGTACTCGGGCGCATGGTGGATCGCGTGATTCTGGTGGTGCGGGCCGGTAAGACAACTCGCGACGCCGCGATGGCCGCACGCCAGCGTTTCTCTGAGGACGGGACAAGGATGCTCGGGACGATTCTGAATTGCTGGGATCCCAAACGCTCGCCGAACGGCTATTACGGCTACCACAACGGATACTCCAACGGTTATTACTCAGGTGGGCAGAGTTATTACGGATCGGGCAGTTCCAGCAAGAACGAAGGGCGAAACGGCGCTTAAGGGACCTTTGCTGGACTGTCGTCGTTGTTCGCAACTCAACGCTATTCATGAATTTTTCCGGTGATCTTCGGGAATTAGTCCAGCGATATACGGCTGGCGCATGATCCGATGGCTGTCGTATGGCCTGATGGCGGCATCTCTGGCCGCGGCAGTTCTTCTGAGCGGCGGAGTGGTCGCGTCCCAATGGAAATGGAGCGCACTTGGCATTTCGCTCGCCGCGGCTCTTGCGATCTTTGGCATTCCGCAGAGCGAGCGATCCCGCGGTGGCAGTCGAGGACTCGCCCTGCTGGCGCTGCTGCTTGGGTGGATGCTGTTCCAGTTGCTACCCTTACCGACTGGTCTGATCGAGGGGCTGTCGCCGGCTCGCTGGAGTGCTGTTGCGGCAGCCAGAGCCGCTTCCGGCGATGCCCACAGGTGGACGGCACTCTCGGTCGCCCCGAATCTTACATTTGAGCGCCTGCTCTTTGTGGTCCCTGCGATGGCAGCCTTCGTAACGGCGCGTGAGATGTCGTGGTGGTGGCGCGATCGGGTCTGGATCGCCGTTGCTCCCGTCATTGGAATCGCATGGCTCGAAAGCATTCTGGGGCTGATGCAGTTTTACTTCAACCGAACGAACCAGGTCCAGGGGGGGCTCGCCTCCGGCACCTACGTAAACCACAATCATTTCGCCGGGCTTATGGAAATCGGTTTTCCCGTCGCTGTCATGTGGATGATCGCGAGGTTGCGGAATCGCACGCCGGATCGCACGATGATGTCTGCAGTGGGGACAGCCGTTCTGTTCGCCATTTCGACCTGCCTCCTGATGGCGGTAGTTGTTTCGTTATCCCGGATGGCGTTCATCGCGACGCTGATTGCGGCGGGAATTATCAGCCTGGTATGGCTCGGTTCGTGGGTAGCAGGCAATCCGAACAGCCACCGATTACTCCGCTGGAGTCTTTGGATTGTCCCGGTTGTCGCACCCATATTGATCCTGGTGTTTCTTTCTCCGCGGGAACTTTTTCAGCGTTTCGCCGATATTTCCGCAACGGAAGACGTGACGGTGGAAGGGCGCACCGAGATCTGGCGCGAGACCATGCAAGCGGCGTCCACTTATAAATGGACGGGATGTGGCCTTGGCGCGTATGAAAGGGGTCTGTATCAATTCAAGAATCTTGCGCCTCTCAACCGGATCGATTTTGCGCACAACGACTACCTGCAGATTCTGACTGAATTGGGAATTCCTGGCACTTTACTGGCTGCGGCTTTTGTCATCTGGTTTGTGTCAAGGATGCTTTCGGTCATCCTTTGGCGGGGTAGCAGCAATAGTTGGGAACTTGCCGTCGGAGTGCTTGGGGCGACTGCAGCGCTGGGCGTGCATAGTCTGGCCGATTTCAACTTTTACATTCCGGCGAACGCCATGGCGTTTGCATGGCTTTGTGGCGCCGCGGAACGGAGTGGAGCAAAGCTCCGCTGAGACGCCGGGTGTGGATTCGGAGTGTGCCGGCGCTTTTGAAGTCAGAGTGAATCCGCCACCGTCAGTCAGCGTTGTATTAACGACCTACGGCCGGGAAAAGACACTTCCCGCGACGCTCGATAGCATTCTCTGCCAGACCTTCCGGGATTTCGAATTAATCATCTGCGACGATGCTTCACCGGGCGGCACACCTCATGTGGCAAGAGATTATATTAGGCGGGATCCAAGGGTCAGATACCATCGGAATGAACTGAATGTGGGAATGCCTGCCAACCTGAACACCGGTATCCGGCTTGCGAGGGCTCGTTCGTAGCAAACTTGCATGATGGGACCTCTACGATCCGACACTACTTGAAAAGTGGAGCGCAGCTTTAAGCCAGTCTCCCAATGCGGCATTCGTCTTCAACCAGTACCGACATCTTGACGACGAGGGGGGGTAAGGCGAATCACTTTTGAAGATCTCCCCTCCATTTTTCCCGGTCGGCGGTTGATTGAAACGATCTATTTCACGAGGTGGCGGTTTGATTCACCCGTGTGGGGCACGGTCATGGCGCGGCGGGCCTTTTATGAGAAGGCCGGATTGTTCGACCATCGGTTCAGTTTTTTTTCAGATGTCGATATGTGGCTCAGGTTGGCCGAAGATTATGACGTGGCCTACGTTCGGGAGCCACTGATCACGCTCGCGGGCCGGAAAGCAGTGCCCACCATGATTAACGTGCCCAATATGGATGTGCTGATCAGGCGCATGTTTTGGGAAGCAAGAATGCGGCATTATCGCTTGAATCCCATCCGGCGGATGTTCGAAGCCGCGAGACACTTTTCGTTTGCGTTATTTTTCAAAATATATCGTTTTCTGGGAGTGGCAAAGGCACTGATGTTTGCGACGAAACCCAAGCCATTCGCGAGACCGAACGCGCATGGCGAGTGAACGTTCTTCGGTCGGATGCGATGGGATGACCGATTCGATCATACAGAATGATCCGGCGACGACAGGCATCAACACCGAGCCAATGGTACCGGGGAACGTGCGAACCTGCGCGACCGAAATTTACCAGAACGCGGGCAACACAACCCTGATCGACTTGGTGAGGGACCG
>Ga0206810_1041_pt1 | contig 21802 bp, 20 predicted proteins | sample Alteio_BWOrgCont_56_FD_152889 | JGI IMG/M metagenome (GOLD analysis project Ga0206810, IMG submission 152889) | Enriched cells from forest soil in Barre Woods Harvard Forest LTER site, Petersham, Massachusetts, United States -... | ecosystem: Environmental > Terrestrial > Soil > Temperate forest >...
TCTCGGTGGCCGATCTCATCCGCTATCGTCTGCGAAATGAACAGTACGTTCACCGTCGCGGTGAAGGGTGCATCACGACGGCAGCGGGGGATTTTCGTACCGTGCTCTATTCGAGCGATATCAGTCCGGAATCGCATCTCGCGTTGGTTGAGGGCGACGTAGCGGGTAAGGAGAACGTGCTGGTTCGCATGCACTCGCATTGCGCATATGGAAACCTGCTGGGTTCGACCCGATGCGATTGCGAGGCGATGGTTCATGATTCCCTCCGCAGAATTGTGGAGGAAGGCGAGGGCGTGCTCGTCTACCTGCATCAGACCTCTCTGGGGCTGCGCGTCGAGAATGGCAAGCTTATCGGCCACGATCGCCAGCTGGCTCAGCCGCCGACGCAGCTGGAAGTCGGCATCGGCGCCCAGATTCTTGCCGATCTTGGCCTCCACAGGATCCGCCTGCTGACCAACCATCCCCGCCGCATCGTGGCGCTCGAAGGATTTGGCATCGAGATCGTCGAACAGGTCCCGATCGGCTGAACCGCTCGCAACGTCCGTAGTCCTGGAAACATCTAAAGCAGCGGGTAGTTTTATGAAAACCGCAGTTTGTGCGGCCTTGCTCGCAGGGCTGATGCTGGTTTCCGCCCGCGCGTCTTCCGATCTTCGATCGCTGACGGGAGAAGTAACCGATAAAGCGGGCAATGCCCTTCCCGGCGCAGTCGTTCAGATCGAGAACACCAGGACGTTAGACGTCAGATCCTTCATTACGGACAAAACGGGCCGTTATTGCTTCAACGAGCTCTTCGACGATGTCGATTACATAGTGCGGGCCCATTACCGGCGGTACTGGTCCCGATCGAGAACGTTGAGCAAGTTCAGTTCGAAGGTAAAGCCGGAGCTGACGCTCGTGGTGCCGGTGGATTGATAGGGCGCCGGGCTAAATTGTTCCGTCGACGTGTGGGATTTGTCGCAAAGGCTGCCCTCCGCCTACGCTGATCTTCGTGCTCACCGGCGGAAGATCTTCCGCATCGACATGAAATTCGAGCTCCCGGGTCTCGCCCGCTCCCAGGTGGACGCGTTCGAAACCGCGCAACTGGCGAATCGGATCATCAGGTCCTCCTCTGCCGTAGAGGTACAACTGAGCAACCTCGTCCGCATCGCTTGACGAGGCATTCTTAACGCGAACCCGGATTCGCGCGCCGGTCCCAGTTCGTTGCGCCCGGAGTCCCGAGTATTCGAAGCGCGAGTAGCTCAGACCGAACCCGAAGCCATAGAGAGGATTGCCTTTGAAGTACCGGTAAGTACGGCCGTTCATCGAGTAATCTTCGAACGGCGGCAACTGGTCGATTCCGGTATAGAACGTCACGGGAAGGCGCCCAGCGGGGTTGTTCAAGCCGGCCAGCGTCTCCGCAATTGCCGTGCCGGCTGCTTCGCCGCCATACCAGGCTTCGAGCATCGCGGCGGCATGCTCCGCGGCGTAAGTCGGGGCCACGGCGCTGCCGGTTGTGAGGACAACGATCACCGGCTTTCCTGTCGCGATGGCCGCTTCGATCAAACGCTCCTGTGGAGCCGGCAGTTTCAGATTCGTCCGGTCGCCGCCGCGGAAGCCCGGGACGTCAACAGCCATCTCCTCGCCTTCGAGATTCGAGTTCAACCCGACGCATGCCACGACTGCATCCGAATCTCTGGCCGCCTGGACCGCCCCCGCCAGCAATGGCTCAGCAGGTGGAACCCACACCAGCTGCGCAGCGCCCGCGGATCCTGGCTGGCGGTATTCGACGCGCAAGGCATATTTCCGTCCGGCCTGCAAATCGACGTGGCTGTGGCGCGTGCGCGCCATGCCTTGCTCCGCGCCGTTTCCCACAATCTCTTTATCGTCGAGAAACACATGCATCAGAACTCGATCCGCCGCAACGGCGCCCTTGACTCCGATGATGTAATCGCCTGTAAACGGAGCTTCCAGAGTACCGGTCCACCGGATTGAGAGAAAGCGTGTGGGCAGGGCCGGATCCATGATCCCAGGCTGAAGGAACGGACGTGGCTCGACCCGCTCCATTACTGCCTTGCCCTTGAGATCGGGATTCGCGAAGTATTGGGCAAGAAGTCCTTTTCCATTGGCCTTTCCCGATCCAGCGGGCGGCGTTAGCGCGTCAACCGCGATAAGCGATGGGAACTGCGGGACGTAGCTGGTTCCCTGCGCGAAACGAACCTGCGCGTGGCCGCCGAACTGGTGTTCGATCCCCTCCAGAGGCGAGACCTGTTTCGAAGAAAATCCGTTGTAATTGCCGAGCAAGGCCTCCGGATCGTCCGCCGAAGGGCCGATCACCGCGATCCGGCGCACGGCCGCACTAAGAGGCAGCGTCCCGTTCTCGTTCCTAAGCAACACAATCGACTTTCGCGCTGCTTCGAGAGCGATCTTTCGATGGTCGGGCGAATCGACTTCGGACCAGGGGATTTTCGAAAACGGTACCCGCGCCCGAGGATCAAACATACCCAGCTTGAAGCGCGCCGTGAAAAGCCGATCGAGCGAACGGTCGATGTCTGCCTCGGTAATCAACCCCGACTTGACGGCGTCCACCAATGCGCGATATTCGTTCCCGCAACTGAGGTCGGTTCCGGCCCTCACCGCGGCGGCGGACGCCTCCGCGGCGTTGTCTTTGAACTTGTGACCCTGGAAAATGTCCGTGATGGCCGCGCAATCGCTCACCACATAACCCTGAAACCCCCACTCGCGGCGGAGGCGTTTCTGAAGCAGATCGATGTTTGTACAGGCGGGCGATCCGTCCACGCTGTTGTACGCGCACATAATCGAATCGGCCTTACCCTCCACGATGCTGGCGCGGAAAGCCGGTAAGTACGTCTCGCTGAGATCCGGCTCGCTGGGCTTTACATCGAACTCGTGGCGCAGAGGCTCGGGGCCGCTGTGAACGGCATAATGTTTGGCGGTCGCAATTACCTTGAAGTAAGTCGGATCGTCTCCCTGCATGCCTTTGATGAACGCGACCGCCATGCGGGAGGTGAGATAAGGATCTTCGCCATAAGTCTCCTGCCCCCGCCCCCAGCGCGGATCGCGAAAAATATTGATATTGGGAGACCAGAACGTCAATCCGTGATAACGGCTGTGATCATTGGCGCGAATCGCTTCGTTATACTTCGCACGCGCTTCCGTCGAAATCACGTCAGCGACGCGATGCATCAAATCCGTATCCCAGGTTGCGGCAAGACCGATGGCTTGCGGGAAAACCGTCGCCTGCCCCGCGCGGGCAACGCCGTGCAGCGCTTCGTTCCACCAGTCGTACGCGGGAATGCCAAGTCGCGGAATCGCGGGCGCGGAGTTCTGCATCTGCAGAACCTTTTCTTCGAGCGTCATGCGCGAAACCAGATCGGCCGCTCGCTTATCGAAACTCTGGCGATCGCCGCCCTGGCCATAGAGAGCAAGCGCCGCCAGAGACCCTATCGCAAGACTGCGTTTCATCGTGTCACGAATACCCTTCCGCGGTGCTGCCCGAGCAGAATCTGTACGAGCCGATGGGCGATCAGTTCGTGCAGCGTCAGCAATTCGCGATTCGAACGGGTGAGTGCCTCCGCGTCTCGGAAATCGACCGATGGACCACCCGTCTTCAGTGCATCAGTAGCTTCGTGAATGACCGGGTCCGCGATGGCTTCGCCCGCCATTTCCCAAAGCGTAATAAAGCGATCGACCGCCGTGGGGAAGCTCACTTCGAAGACTCCGAACTGGCTGGTGGTGCGCGGCGGTTTGTAGTCGAGATTGAACGGTCCGTTATAACCGTGGCTGCGCAGCAAAATGAGCACGTTCAGCCAGTCGAGCGGATTCACCAGACCAACCCCGATATCCACGTCGTGCTTGAGCCGGTAACCATCGTTGATATCGAAGTGGAACAGCTTACCGGCCAGCAGTGCGCGAGCCAGTGCGGCGCGCGGCGCGACGCCCCACATCAGTTCGTGCAGATACTCCGGATTCAGGCCCACCATTTCCGGGTGCGTCAAAAGGCCTGATGCGATAAATGCCAGCATCGCATCACTCGTCGGCAGCAGGATCTCGGCCTGCGGCTCGAAAGGCTTGGCTTCCAGACAATGCTTGAGCGTGGCGTGGCCTTTGGCCAGAGTGACCTCGATATCGTGTTCGCAGGCGTCGTTGATGGCCTCCGCGTACCAGCGCAGGGTTTCGGTTTCCTCCACCGCCCCCTGCACGGCATATCCCAGAGAGCCTGGCCAGTAGACGGCGAAGCGCGCGCCCAGTTCATGCCCGATGTCCACTGTATTGCACACCCGAAATTTCCCGTACTCGCGAACGCCTTGCGACTCGGCCGCAGGACCCGCGGCCCACACCGCATGATGAAACGTCTCGGCCGTTACCATGGAGCACTCGAGGCCGCTCTTCGCCAGTGCCTGGCGGATACGCCCGACGATTTCCCATTGCTCGTCGGTGCCCAGCGCCGCGGTCGGAATCACGTCCGTATCGTGGCTCGACCAGAAACCGATCCCGATCTCCGCATATTTCCGGATAATTTCCTCGAAGCCAATCTCCGGCCGCGTCGGCGCGTGGAATAAGGCGTGTCCCGTATAAGCCGCCGCCCACTGCGGTCCGGAGATAAAATACTTGCGGCGAGTCTCGGGGCTGTAAGCCCCGCCGCAGGCATCCATCAGGCGCGATACCAGCGAGCGTTGCTGATTTTCGGGGACAGGATTCATCGTAATGGTTGTAGCATGAAACGCTTTTTTCGAAGTGGGATCTGCGTGCTGGCGGTGGCGGCGGGGCTGCATGCCGAATCGGGCCGCACTGAATCCGGGCATGACGCGTGGCTTCGATATCCTCCGTACCCGCAGCCCCTCCCGATTGTGATCTCGACAGTCGGCAATTCGCCGTTGACCATCAGCGCGCGCAACGAACTGGATCGCGCCCTGCGCGGTATTACCGGCAAGGCGCCGCGAACCGAATCCGGCATTCCGAAAGAAAGCGCGATTGTCGTCGCCACGCTCGATAAACTTCCGCGCGAATGGAACCTGAGCGCCGTCCTCATTCCCGACAGTTATTGGCTAAAAACGCTTGAGACCAGTGGCGTGCGTTATCTGGTCGTCACCGGACCTGACGACCGCGGCGTTCTCTATGGGGCTTTCGCCCTCCTCCGGAAAATCTCCCTCGGCGAATCGATCGCCGCGCTCGACGAAAAGCAATCGCCCGCGCTTCCGGTGCGCTGGGTAAATCAATGGGACAGGCTCGACGGCTCAATCGAACGCGGCTACGGCGGCCGCTCGATTTTCTGGGAAGAGGGCCATGCGCGTGCCGATCTGACACGCGTCGCCGATTACGGCCGCCTGCTGGCTTCGGTGGGCATTAACGGATGCGCAATCAACAACGTGAACTCCGACCTGCGCATGCTTACAGCGCAGGTCATCGCGGATGCGGCTCGCATAGCGGACGCCTTCCGGCCCTGGGGCGTGCAGACAGTCCTTTCGGTCGACTTCGGCAGTCCGAATTCCATGGGGGGGCTTGATACTTTTGACCCGCTCGATCCGCGCGTGGCCGCCTGGTGGAAGTCCAAAGTGGATGAGATATATCGCGCCATACCTGATCTGGGCGGCTTTGTAATGAAGGCCGATTCCGAAGGGAGGGTCGGTCCGTCAACCTACGGCAGAACTCACGCCGACGCTGCCAATGTCGTGGCGCGCGCTCTGAAACCGCATGGCGGCCGCATCTTCTATCGCGGCTTCGTCTACGACCACCATATGGACTGGCGCAACCTCAAGAACGATCGCGCCCGCGCGGCATACGACAACTTTAAGCCGCTCGACGGCCAGTTCGACGACAACGTGGTGGTCCAGATCAAAAACGGACCGATCGATTTTCAGGTGCGCGAGCCGGCGTCGCCACTCTTCGGTGCGCTCGAAAAAACGAACGAAGCCATCGAGCTACAGATCACCCAGGAGTATATGGGACAGGCGCGGCATATGGTCTATCTGGTGCCAATGTGGAAAGAAACACTTGATTTCGATATGCGCACGCCCGGCGCGTCTACTCCGGTCAAACATCTGGTCAGCGCGTTCGCCGGCGTCGCGAACGTGGGGCTTGACGATAACTGGTTCGGCAACCATCTTTCCCAGGCGAATCTTTACGGCTTCGGCCGCCTTGCCTGGAATCCGGATCTCAGCGCGAAACAAATCGCCGACGAGTGGACCCGGCTGACATTCGGCAACTTCCCCGAGATTACGGCTATGCTGCTCGGATCGTGGCGCACGTACGAGAACTACACCGGTCCTCTCGGACTTCAGACATTGACCGACATCACCGGCAACCACTACGGCGTCAACGTGGAAGCCTCCGAGGCCAATGGCTGGGGCCAGTGGCATCGGGCCGATGGCCAGGGCGTCGGCATGGATCGCACGGTGGCTACGGGAACTGGGTACATCGGCCAGTACAGCCCCGAGATTGCGGCACTATATGAATCCCTCGCGACGTGTCCGGACGATCTACTGCTGTTCGTGCACCACGTCCCCTACACTTACAAACTGCATTCCGGCAAGACGGTGATTCAGTCGATATACGACTCTCATTACGAGGGCGCGCAGGCTGTTGAGCGATATGTTCGCGAATGGAAATCCCTGAAGGGGCGTGTGGATGATCGGCGTTACCAGGAGGTTTTGGCGCAACTGGAATATCAGGCAGGACAAGCAGCCGTATGGCGCGACGCGGTGTCAAACTGGTTCCTGCGTGAATCCGGAATACCTGATGCCGAGGGCCGTGTGGGCCATAACCCCGGTCGAATCGAAGCGGAATCCATGCGACTCAAGGGCTACCAGGTAACGGACATCAGACCGTGGGAGGCGGCGTCCGGAGGTAAGGCGGTGGAGTGCCCTGCGCAGCCATCCGCATGCTCCGCTAGCCTCCGCTATTCCGGCACTCCTGGCAAATATACGATTCGGATCGAGTATTTCGACCAGAATAACGGCATCGCGCGGTTCCGGCTCACTGTGGGCGGCCGGGTGATCGACACGTGGGCCGCTGACGCCGATCTTCCGACAAAAGCGGTCGATAGCTCGTCATCGACGCGACGCACCATATCTTCGGTCGATTTACATATGGGCGATGAGATCCGCATTCAGGGCACGCCGGAGGGCGGGGAGAGCGCCGCTCTCGATTACATCGAAATACTTTTGTACACGAAATGACAACCCCATTCCCGTCCGCCTCAGGATTTGATATACAAGGCGGCGTGGATCCAAAGGCGGATTACCACGGGGGCGCAAAAAATCGGATGACACGGGAAGAAATCTGGCAAGGGATTATGGACGTTGGAATCGTGCCGGTCATTCGGGCGTCATCCCCTGAACTTGCGCTTGCGGCGGTGGGCGCGATTTGTGCGGGCGGCATACCAATTGTTGAGGTTTCCATGACGGTGCCCGGCGCGATCGAGGTCATTCAGGCCCTGGCCCGCACAATGGGCGATCGAATCCTGCTCGGCGCCGGGAGTGTACTGAGCGCGGGGACAGCAGCGCGATGCCTCGACGCCGGCGCGCACTTTCTGGTTTGTCCGGGCTTCGATCCGGAGACCGTCAAGCTCGCCAATTGCCAGGAGATCCCAGTCATGGCTGGAGCCCTGACCCCCACGGAAGTCATCACGGCGTGGCGGGCTGGGGCGGACTTCGTGAGGATCTTCCCGTGCGCTAATGTGGGCGGCCCGAGTTACATCCGGCAGTTGAAAACTGCGATGCCCCAGATCCCGATGGTGCCGACAGGCGGCGTAAGCGCAGCCACCGCGGCCGAGTTTTTCGAAGCCGGCGCGTCCGCGTTGGGGATCGGGTGTGAATTAATCTCCAGCGCCGCGCTGAAGTCTGGCAGTCTGCTGGAGATCACCCGCGCGGCGATGCACTATGCCTCGATAGCGCGCGCGGCGCGCGAAGCGGCCTGAGGCCTACCTGCCGGGCGCGGAAACCGCGGTTGCAGCACCCGGAAGCGGCAGCTTGCCGTCAAGAACCAGCGTCACCATCCGTGAAGGCAGCCCCGGCGCTGCGGGAGCCTCCGGACCGGGGCCACCACGGCCACCCCCGCCACGGCCGCCCGGGGCGGCGGGTGGAGCGGGAGGCCCCCCGGCTACGGCAACATACTGTTTGCCGCCCAGCATGAACGTCATAGGTGGACCCATTTGCGTCAGGCCGGTCTGCAAATCCAGAATCTGCTCGCCGGTGTCGGCTCGATATGCAAGCAACCGGGTGTTGACGCTCGAAAACACCAAATTCCCACCCGTTGCGAGCGTACCGCCCTGGTTGAAGCCGGCCGCGAGCCCGCGCCATCGTTCTGTCTTCGCGATAGGGTCCCACGCGATGAGAACATTTCCCCTGCCCGTCGGGCCGATCCTCGGCAGGTCGGGACTTTCCGGAGACGCGGGAGGCGTTGGCACAGCCTGGGCCGGTCCGCCTCGTCCGGCCGCTACAGCCGCAGGGTCCACACCCGGAGGCGGAGGTGTCGCGCCACGTCCGCCTCCCGCGCCGCGGCCACCACCGCCGCCACGGCCCGCGAACGTGGTACCCATATTCATCTGACCCCTGCCCGAAGGGCCGATATCGGTGGGCGTGGGCTTAAAGTCGGGGTTCGCCGCGTAATTGTACGGCTGACCGATCGTACTCGGAATGTAGACCAGACCCACTGTGGGATTGAACGACATCGGGGGCCATACATGCCCGCCGCCGGGGCCGGGCATCACGTTAACTCCCTCTTTGCCGTAACGCGCCTCCGGATTCACCACGGGTCTGCCCGTTTTCAGGTTCACGCCGGACGCCCAGTTCACGGTCACCCACGGATCGGCCGAGAGCAATTCTCCTGTGTATCTGTCGAGCACGTAGAAGAATCCGTCCTTCGGCGCCTGCATGATCACTTTGCGATTCGATCCGTTGATCTTCAGATCCGCCAGCATCAGGTCCGCAATGTTATCGAAGTCCCAGTCGTCGCCGGGCACGGTCTGGTAATGCCAGACAAGCTGGCCGGTGCCGCCGCGCACAGCGAGAATACAATCGGCATAAAGGTTATCGCCCGGGCCCCGCGATACTTCAGTCCAAGGACCAGGCTGGCCCGTGCCCACATAAACCAGATCAGCATCGGGATCGTAAGCGATGCCGCCCCATACGGGAGCGCCGCCACCGATCTTCCACCACTCGCCGCTCCAGGTTTTCGCCGCTTCGGCGAGAGCGGGATTCTCAAACGGCTTCGAAGGATCTCCCGGCACCGTATAGAACTTCCACGCTTCCTTGCCCGTATCCGCGTCGTATGCCGCGAAGAAGCCCCGCACGGCATATTCGCCGCCACTCACGCCGATGATTATCTTTCCGCCCTTGATCACGCGCGGCCCCAGGGTGATCGTGTAGGCCATGTTGTCGGGCGAGACCCGGATTTCCCAAAGAAGTTTGCCGGTTGCGGAGTCGAGTGCCCGCAGCCTCCCGTCGACCACCGGGGCGATTATTTTGTTCTGATACAGGGCGATCCCACGATTGACCACGCCGCAGCAGATGCGCGACTGCCAGACTTGCTGATTGACGTCCGGGTCCTGATGCCAGACCTCCTTGCCGGTCTTCGCGTCGACGGCATATACGACGCTCCAGGGCGCGATACTGTACATCACGCCGTTGTGCACCAGTGGCGTCCCTTCCTGCCGGTTTTGCGGACGCCCTTGTGCCGCCGGAATATCCGAGGTCCATGCGAGCCCAAGGTGACTCACGTTGTTCGCGTTGATCTGATTCAGGGGGCTGAAACGTTGTTCGGACCATCCGAGGTTATAGCTGATCCACTCCTCGCCGGTTTTCGCCGCATCTTTGAGCGCCGCGTCGTCGATCGGTTTGGCCTGCTGAGCGTATGCAATCCAGAGAGCACCGAGGCCGCAACCCGCCACAAGTAACGACGTTTTCGCCCTGCGATACACGCGACCCATAGGCTTCTTTTTCCTTCCCGGAAAACAGGATCGATTCTATATCAATCGGGTTGATGTCCCGGGAAATGTTTACCATTTGTTGCCTGGAACGCTTCCGCGGCTCTGCGGGTGCGCTACAGTGTGCAGATTGCTGTAACGAATTTGCCGTCCGCGCTGGGAATCTCGCCCATAACCTTCAAGCCACCGTGTTGAGTGAGTATCCAGCGAAACGCCTCGCGCGTGAAGCGGTAACGAAAATTCAGAACAATTCGCTCCCCGCGCTCGACATGAATTTCCCTGCCGCCGGCGCTCAGCGTGAGGTCCCGGCCAGCCTGGAAGCGTCGCGTCCACAGATTCATGCCCTCGCGCCGGTCGTCGCGGTTTTCGAAGAACTTGATCTCGCCGTCGTCGCTGCAGATTCCGGTAGTGGCAAGCGGCGCAAAAACGAACCGTTTTTGCTTCTCGGTCGCTTCGCGATTCTCGTCGTCGTGCATTCGCGCGTCGAGAATCAGGACGTCGCCTTTATGCATACAGCCGGCTATGTGTTTGATCTGATCCAGTGGATCGAACCCGCCGAGGGTGTTTCCCACCATCAGAAACAACCGCGGGGCTTCGCTTACGTCGGCCGCCAGCAACAGATGCATGGGGCTCGAAATATCCGCTTTCAGCCCCAGGACTTCACAGTCGTCGTCTTCGGCACCTGCGCAGGCGGTCTCCAGCAGCGTCTGACTCGCGTCCACCGGAAAGTATTTCACCTCACGCCCGGCCGCCTGCAGCGCCTTGAGCATGATCCGGTCTTTCAAGCCCTCTCCCGCGCCGAAGCTGATCACGGGTACACGGCTTCCGAACGACTTCGTAAGGTCGCCAGCCTTCAGGCCGAGGGCATCCCAAGTCTGCCGAAGACTCTCATTCCCGTTAGCCGAAAGGTCCTTCCATGCCCGTACTGAGCCGGGCGACCAGTAGAAGAATTTTTCGGGTAAATCACGCGCTTCCATCGCCTCGGCGAACTCATCGGCAATCTCCGCTTCAGTGAGCAGAACCTCTATGTTCATTCTTCACCAGCTTACTCTGTAAGAAGTCTCTCCGACCGATCAGCCGAGGCTCAGATTAGAATCGAAGTCTGCAATGAGGACCGGCACTTCTCTGCGATTTGTCGCGCTGGCCACGCTTGCGCTTGCTCTGAGGGCCAGCGCCGATATCGTGATCACCGGAAAGGTCGTCGACGAGAATGACGCTCCGGTCAAGGAAGCGCGCATCACGGTGAGCCCCGCCGCCACACCGAATGTTTTCCCCAGCCCCGGGATAATCTTTCAGGCAACTTCAGACTCCGCGGGCCTCTTTCGTCTCGATATTACCGATGCAGGGAACTATCGCGTCCAGGCGCAGCGGGAGGGCTTCTTCGTCTTCACCGACACCGCCGTAGCTCTCGAAGACGGCACACCCCTCGAAATCCGGCTGAATCACATCAAGGAACTGACAGATTCGGTGGATGTTCATTATTCGCCGCCGGTCATCGACCCGCAACAGACTTCGGACACCAAGACGCTGAACAGTCAGCAGATTTTGAATCTCCCTTATCCGGCGTATCTGTCCCACTGCGTTCTGAAGCCCGCCTCTCAGGACTACCGGAACGCCCTTCCCCTCATGACAGGCGCCGTCCTCGATAATGCGGGTCAGGTTCATCTGAATGGCGGCGACACTTCTCAGGCGAATTACAGGCTGAATGGGTTCGATATTTCGGATCCGGCGACGGGCGGGCTGAACGCGCGGCTGAACGTCGATACCGTCCAGACCCTCGAATGGGACGCCAGCCGCTTCTCGCCCGCCGAAGGCAAAGGTTCAGCCGGCGTTGTCGATATCAAGACACAGATGGGTGACGATCACTGGCGACTCGGCGGCACGAACTTCATTCCCGGCTTCGGTTCGCAGGATGGGCTGCATCTTGACCACTGGTCACCGCGTGCGACCGTCTCCGGTCCCATCAAGAAGGGTCGCGCCTGGTTCCACAACGCATTCGACGCGTTCTACACCGTCAGCACCGTTTCCGGGCTGCCAAGAAGCCAGAATCAGGCGCGCAGCCTCACGACCACGGACCTGACGCGCCTGCAGTGGAACATTACCAATTCCCACATTCTGACTTCCAGTTTCCTCGCCAACATCGGGGACTTCACTCGGACGGGCCTTAGTTTTCTGACCCCTGCCGAAGCCACCGTGAACCAGCGGACCTCTTTTTTCCTCGGTACGATCAAAGACCAGTGGTCGGTCGGCGGCGGCCTGGTGGAATTTGGTTATGCAGATTCTCAAACTTATCTGCAGTCGTCGCCGCAGGGCACCGAGACCTATGTCATCACGCCATTCGGAGCCCAGGGAAATTACTTTCTGCGCGAGACGGCTTCCACCGGGAGACAGGAGGGGCTAGTTAACGCCTTTCTCGCGCCGATTCACGCCGCCGGGACGCATCAGATTCAGATAGGAATCGACGCAGAGCACAGCAGTCTCGATCAGCTGGTGGACCGTAATGAATTCACCTCCGTAAACGCAAGCAACGCTGTGATCCGCAGTGTCCAGTTCCTGGGCAACCCGCAACAGTTCGTCCACAATATCGAAGCTTACGGTTATGTGCTGGATCGCTGGAGCCCGGTGGAAACGCTCATGATCGAGGCGGGCTTCAGAACGCAGTGGGACAGATACGCCGGGAGCGGGCCGATCGCTCCCAGACTGTCTGCTTCGTGGTCGCCAAAATGGTCCGGCGGAACGCGGTTTTCGGCAGGCTGGGGAATCTTCTACGACGCGGTCACGCTGAACATGATCGGGCTCAGCCAGGAGCAGACCGGCGTCAGTACTTATTACGCGCCCTCGGGCGCCGTCTCGGGTGTGCCGGTTGAAACGCAGTTCGTTCTCGATCCGCACGACCTCCGTCTTGCCCGTTTCGCGCTTTCCAGCTTCTCAGCCGAGCGAAAGCTGCCTTGGGGAGTTTACGGAAAAGTCAACCTGATAGACAGAGAAGGAAGCCGCGGCTTTACATTTCAGGACGAACTGGTCCAGCCGTCCTTAAATTTGTATGTCATCGACAATATTCAGCGGCAACGCTACAGAGCGGCGGAATTTGCCTTTCGCCGGACCTTTCTGTCCCGCTATCAATGGTTCGCGAGCTACACCCGATCGGAAGCAACCTCCAACGCGGTGATCAATTATTCGATAAATAATCCCGTGTTCGCGCCACAGGCCGGTGGTCCGCTCCCGTGGGATGCGCCGAACCGATTTCTGGCCTGGGGATGGGCGCCGGTCGACAAGAACTGGTTTCCCCGCTTTCTGAGACCGATAATCGGCGAAACCGATGTTCAACTGCTGGTCGACTTTCGAACGGGCTTTCCGTTCGGCCTCGTATCGCAAACGGGCGATGCGGTGGGGGCGCCCAACTCACAGCGTTTTCCGAGCTTCGGCACCGTCAATATCGCGCTGGAACGCCGTTTTCCGTTTCACGGCTACCTGTGGGCGTGGCGGGTTGGGCTGGTCAACGCGCTGGATCGGGCGAATCCCAATGCTGTTAACAACGACGTCGATTCACCGCAGTTTCTGACTTACGGAGACGGGCAAGGCCGCGCGGTGAATGTGCGGCTTCGCTTTCTGGGCAAAAAGTAAGGGGGAAAAGTAGTTACTTTTGAATGTCGCCGAGAACGGTCTTGACGCGTTTGTGCAGGCGACTCTTGTAACGCGCCGCCGTACCGCGCTTGATGTAGCCCTTGCGAGCCGCTTTATCGACGAGCGAGAAAGTCGCCGCCATAATGGATGTCACATCACCGTGCTCTTTGGCGGCGAGGGCCTTCCGCATGGTGCGGATCTGCCGACGGAGCCTGCTTTTTGCGAAACGATTAAAATCGGTACGACGTTCGGTCTGCCGGACCCGCTTCAGGGCAGAGTAGGTATTCGCCATCTATGTATCTGATCCTTTTGATTAAGCTTGAACTTTAACGATACCACGCCGGAAATATCGATCCGGATCCCGATTACCGAACCTGGCCGCGCCCGCTTGCGTATCGTTAGCTGGGAGCCACGCAATCGACATGCTGAAATTTCTGCTCTGGTGCATTCTATTCGTAATCTGCTGGCCGCTGGCGCTGGTCGCCCTCGTGATTTACCCGCTCGTCTGGCTCCTGCTGCTTCCCTTCCGGATTGCCGGAGTTGCGGTTGGTTCGGTGCTGGTGCTGATCTGGGCGCTGGTAACGCTGCCAGTGAGGATCGTTGAAAGAGTGCTGTAACGGCGCACTTCTGTGAAGGCGGCGCTAAACCTCGCTCAAGAAGGTTAAGAGTCGGCCGGCTGATCCAACTTCTCGGCGATTCCGCTCGTCGTACCCTCTGTCGCCGGTCATTCAACTGAAGCCGGCAACAGGAGACGACAACTTGATGAGACGATTTTCCAGAATATCCACCATCGGAACTGTATCCGCCAGCCTGCTGTTGGCGCCAGCGATGCTCGCCCAGGGTCAGTTCGGCCCGAGAGGGACCCCCGGCACTCCGCCGGACCCGGCGACGATGATTGCCGGCCAGGTAACGCGCCTGACCGCTCTACTGGACTTGACAACTACGCAGGCGACACAAGCGACCTCGATCTTGACGGCTGCGCAAACGTCGATCTCGGCGCTCCAGACCACGCTTCATACGGATCAGACGTCTTTGCAGGCGGCGATCAAGAGCAACACCACAGCGACCATCGATCAAATGGCTGCCGCGATCGGAAACCATTGAGGGCCAGATCCTTGACGCCCGTAGCCAGGCCGAAGCGGCTTTCTATGCCATTCTGACAATAGCCCAGCAGACGAAATTGTCCGCGGTCGGCGGTCTCGGACTCCTCGGCGGCGGACCTGGCGGGCCCGGACGCAGCGGACCGCATCCCTGAATTGCTCCCGGCCGCATAGCTCTCCGGATCGTGAGACCTTCCGGCCTCACGATCCGGCCTTTTCATCTATCACGCCGCAGCCGAAACCTCCCGGGTTAATACGGGCGACTGCGTGGCATCCTCCTCATAATGCGCATCTTTGACACGCGTGTCTTTGCAGTGAACGACGACGATCGTTCGATCAAGAACGTGCGGCCCCGCAAGCGAATCCACAAGATTGAGAATGCGCGCCGGCAGTTCCCGCACCCTGGCGCCACGCTCGCGCAGAACCATCTCGACCAGTGCCCGTTCACAGCCCGCGATATCCACAGGAACGGCTGCCTCCGTGACACCGTCGCTCAACGCAATCAGCGTATCTCCCGGGCCGAATGGGACGGTACGCTGTCGATATACGCTCGACCTGCTCAAACCCAAAACCGGCGCATTCGGTTCCAGACGCTCCACTCTGCCGTCTCTCCTGACAATGAGGGCAGCCTGATGACCGGCGTTAATGTAATGAAGCCGCTCACGCCCGGCGCTGACGCGGCTCGAAAAAAGCGATGCGTGCGTGTTCTCGGGGGCGATCTCCCAGAACATGCGATTCATCTCGCCGAACAGATCAGGCAACTCGACTCCATGGCGGCCGAGAGATCTCAGACATGCCTGCAATCCGGTCATCAGAATGCATCCCGGATTGCCCGCGACCGCAACGTTCCCGATTGCCGCCGTAAGCCCCGCCGAGTTCGAACCCGAGAGATCGAAAAAATCTCCGCCGAGTTTGCCCGATCTCTCGCATTGCGCCGCACACTCGATTCCGGAAACACGCGGAAACGAAGCGGGGATCGAAGGCGCAAGACGGTCCTGAATGCCGCGGACCACATCGGGGTCGTCGTTGTTGATGTGCGCGTTGTCGATATGCGCTTTCGGAGCGCGTAACAGACTGCCGATTTGTGCGCAAAGATTGCGCGTTACGCTCAGGTCGGAAGCGCTGTACCTCCCGCATCTGTTCCGGGGACCAATCGCAAGCATCGCTGCAACCAGACCATCGGTCTCAACGGGAAAAAGAAGCTGAACGAGATCGCCGCGGCGAAGAGCCGAATCGACGCGTGAAAGGGCCTCTGCGCGCGCGCAGATTGAGATCGCTTCGCGATATGCGGACCACGAGGTGGAATCGCCGGCGCTGCTGAAAACACCGATCACGTCGACGAAATCGCTGACCTCACGAGGTCGGACCAGGCCGATGATCCAGGCGCTGTCGATCCACACCAGCAGATCGGTTACAAGCCTTTCGATCAGGACGCTTTCCGTTTCGTCCCGAATCGTACCTGCATGCCGGTCACCGGCTTGAGTGTGCGAATGAACGTGTATAAATGACGGACAGATACGCATACTCGAATGACGCATCGAACTCGCCGATCGCAGCGTTTAAGTTTGTCAAATCATCGCGACATTCACGTGATGCCGTAGCGACAATGTATCCCACAATTCACACAGCGCGATCAGCATTCGGCGGTGACCGCGATCCGTCTCTACGAAGTCTTAAGATTGACCGCCAACCTGGCAGGAGTGTTAGCCGCTGCGGTCGGATCGCCGGTCCTGGCATCCTTGAAGATAAAAAGTCATGCCGTTATTACCCACGCGGCCGTCATCATCGATTCACTGTTCACGTGATCGGTAAAGAGCGAGCCGCTCGGCGAGTTCACGCGCACTGAATAATCGACGCGGCTGGCGCATTCCACGTCATGGTGGTGACGCTGACGCCTGTGCGAGAGCCGAAGCAAGCGTGTATGCCGGACCGGTAGCCGTGGTCAGAAAAGGCGTCAGGACGGCGACGGCGGAGTTGGGCCCGTTATAGACGCTCAGCAAGCCGTCACTCTGCTCGTAGTAAAGGTTGTTCGGCTGATTCTGATTGAGGATGACGCCGCCCGTGCGCGATGTTCCGCTTCCACCCCCAAGATCGAACCTGCAACCTGCGCAAAATTTGCAACTGAGCGGAGCAGTAAGGGCCGCCATAAGGGCCACGCGGAATCGAATGTGCCCGCAGGAATAGAAAGTCTGGTAAGGATCGGCAGTAGCGTCCGCTCCGAAGTTACCGACCGCACGGTGTAAATTCGCGTGCGAGATTTCCTAAGACATGGCGGCACGCAGGTCGTCGACGTTGGGCACATTACCGGATGCGCTCGGCGCCGTACCCGTACCGCTCGGCCCGCAAGTGATCGGTGATGACCCGCCGACCAGACCGTTGTAGTAAAACGAGTTGCAAGGTCCTCCGCCACCAATCTGCGAGCAGAGTCTGGTTTGGCTAATCCTGCATACTGGTGCTTTGAGTGGCCAGTTGAGAAAGGTTCTTGAGAACAAGTCCGCCGACCGCGGCACCGAGACCGAGTTGACCCATGTTGCGGAAGAACATTCTTCTTCCCGGTCCGGCGACGTTCTTTAGATTTCATCGTTTGGTTGCATCTGCGAGGTCCTTCTTTGCTTGAGTCCCCTGTAACCGGTCGGTCACTCAGCAGTACGAAGCAACGTCGGATTCGGGTTGAGCGTCACAACGGAAATGTGACTTTATATCCTAACTGAAAAGTCGAGGACTAAATTAGTGAGAGCCGGAGGAAAGCGAGGAGTCGTCATTCCGACGCAACTGCGCGCAGGTAATCGGGTATGAGCGAGACACACGTGATCAGCGTCGAGCATGATCAACAGGCCTCAAAGAGGGGCTTCACGAGAGGCCTCGACCTTCTGTTGATCCTGGCGCTCGCGGTTTGTATTGTCAGGTTCTGGATCATGCCGCTGCCTTCCAGTCTCTGGGTCGACGAAATGGGCACTTATTTTGTGGTGCACCACGGCGCGAACGATCCTACCCTTCAAGCCGCCCCCCAGGTGCCGGCTTCGATTTATTACGTGCTTCCGAAATTCGCAGAGCAAGTCGCCGGCTTTTCCGAAATCAGCTATCGTTTCTTCTCTGTAATTGCCATGCTTGGTTCGCTGACGGCGCTGGCATTGATCGCGCGCCGCCTCGTCCACCCAAACGCAGGATGGTTCGTCGTCTTCGCCGCCATGACTTCCCGTGGCTTTAACTACCAGGCGGACGATGCGCGTCCATATGCCCTCGGCACCTTCGTATTCACAGTGTCCATCTTTTTGTTGATACGCTGGCTCGACTCCGGACGCTGGCGCGATGGGGTGCTTTTTGCCGCGGCGGCATCTCTGCTCTGGTGGGTGCACATGGTTTTCTGGCCGTTCTACCTGATCTTTGCGATCTATACGGCGTTCCGCGTTTCGCGTTCGGGCACGCCGACGGGCTGGCGTCAGGCGATCGCGGTCTTTGCAATTATGACGTGCGCAGTCGCACCGGTGGCTGTCCGCGCTGTCTCTCTTCTGCATCAGGCATCGGCCCATGTCGTAGTTCCCGTACCGCGGGTAAGGGAATTACTGCTGATCCTCAAGCTCAAAGCTCTGATCGCAACGTTGGCGGGAGCTGTTCTGTTGAGTCGGTTGTTGAGATGGCGGCGAACCGCTGATGCGTGGGTTTCCACTGCCGGCATCGCACTGATCCTCAGCTGGTGGCTTATCGATCCCCTGTGTCTCTTCGCCTTTTCCCGAATCACGGGCAGCAGCCTGTTTGTGGCGCGCTATTTGTATCTCGCCCTGCCCGGTGTGGCCCTGACTGCCGCTCTGATTGTCGGTCTATTCATCCCAGCCAACTGGTGGAAGCCTCTCGCACTCGCGCTCGGCATTGGGATTCTCGTGTTCATGGGCCAATGGCGCCATCCCTGGCCGGAGCACCACAACTCGAACTGGAGAGCGGCGGCGGCCTCCCTTCGCGGATGGGCATCCGAAGCGAATGTGCCGGTCGTCTGCCCCAGCCCCTTCATCGAGTCCCAGCCTCCCGTGTGGAATCCCGATTACCCGGTTCGGGGATTTCTCTATTCCAATCTGGCTGTTTATCGGACTCCCGGCCGGATTTATCCCTTCCCGTTCGTGACATCGCCGGAAGCGGAGCGCTACGCGCGGAACCTGGCAAACGGCGCCCTGGTTCAATCGGGCCGCTTCGCCATCTACGGTGGCGACCGTAATGTAGAGTTCTGGCGGCGCTGGTTCGCTTCGCGGCCCGAGCTGACCGGCTGGCGAAACCGACGCCTGGGTCTCTTTGGAGATGTGGAAGTCGCGGTTTTCTCCAAAGGACCGGAGTCCTGAGCATCGGGATTTCACTTCTGCGATGATGAGAAGTCTTCGCTAAGGGAGGAAACGATTCTTGTGTTTTTCGGCAGCGGCGAACTTTGTCGGCAGCGGAGTTCTAGCCGCTATTGGCGCCGTCACCTTGACAAAAGTAAAGCATCGCCGCGAGATGCTTTTCGCGTCCTTGCCCGTGCTTTTCGCCATTCATCAGTTCATTGAGGGCTTCGTCTGGCTGGGATTGGATGGCATCCTCTCGCCCGGGGTGACCCACGCGATGGCCGCGGCATTCATGCTGTATGCGCAGGGGCTTCTTCCCTTTCTGCTGCCGGTAAGCGTCCTGCTGTTCGAAGCGGACATGAAGTCCCGCCGGCGGATGCTGCCGTTCGTCGTGATCGGTGGAGCGACAACGCTATACATTCTGTGGGCCCTGACGGCCTATCAGCTCCAGGTCTACGTCAGAGGTGACAGCATCGTTTACATCAATCAGGCAACAAACAATACGGCGGTAGCTGTGCTGTACGTAATTGCGACGTGCGGTTCGCTGTTCTTCTCCCTGATCAGGCCGATGGTAGCCTTTGGTATCGCAAATCTGGCGATCCTGCTGACTGTGATGGAGGTCAAGCGGTACGCCTTTACCTCCCTGTGGTGTGCGTACGCGGCGATCGCCAGCCTCATCATCGTCGTTTACTTCTGGAAAAGCAGCAAACACCGGCCGTTTCTTTACGCTGAACCTTTGTGGTGAATTCCACTGCCCTGGAAAACCGCATGAACTCGATCCGTATCGGCTTCCTCGCAGCGTTCGCCGCCATGGCTCAAAGCCCGAACACCCCCAAAGCGGCACCTGCAGGAACGATGAACCCGAGCCGAATGGAATTCGTGAAGATTACACCTGGCGAATTTATGATGGGCTGCGTGCCCGCAGACAAGGATTGCCTCGAGGACGAAGTTCCCCGCCATAAGGTTCGCCTGACCAGGGGATTCGAAATCGGCAAATACGAGGTTACTCAGGCGCAGTGGGAAGCCGTGATGGGTCCCCATTCGAACCCCAGCCAGACTATGGGCCCGAATAATCCTGTGGATAGCGTGAACAAAGCCGAAATTTACGCGTTCCTCGACAAAATGAACGCAAGAAACGACGGCTTCAAATACCGGCTGCCTACCGAAGCGGAGTGGGAATACGCCGCTCGCGCCGGCACCCCCGACCCTCCTCGAGCTTTCCTGGGCGAGTACGCCTGGTTTGCCGATAACTCCGACGATGAATCGCATCCGGTGGGCTTGAAGAGGCCGAACGCCTGGGGACTCTATGATGTCCTCGGCAACGTACGCGAGTGGGTCGAGGATCGCGCCGCCTATTATGATTACGAGCCAGTGCCCGAGGTGAGTGTAGATCCTAAAGGGCCTCAGCGCAGCCGATTTGGCGGAGGCGGAGGAGGTCGCACGGATGGCGGCCCACGGCCGCCCAAAGGTATCGACTCAAAAGGGAGGCTTCTGATCAACGGCGGCGGAGCCGAGGGTTTGCCCGTCTTCCGGGGCGGCGGTTGGGACAACTTTGCCCCGTACTTGCGGCTCTCTTCGCGCTACTACTATTACGGCACGGATTTGAAGGTCAGCGACATTGGCTTCCGCGTGGTGCGGGAAGCGCCATAAAATTCTCTGGAGGATGCCCATGAAGAAACGACAGTTGCTGGTCGCGCTTGTCACCTCCCTGCTGAGCGCCTGCATTCCAATATTCGCTCACCATTCCTTCCAGGCCGAATACGACGATCAAAAACCGATCACGTTGACGGGTAAAGTGACGAAAATTTCGCCCGACAATCCGCACGGCTGGATTTATCTGGATGTGAAAAACGACAAAGGCCGCGTCATCAACTGGGCCCTCGAACTGCCTCCCCCGAATGTTCTCCAACACAATGCCTTCGACACGTCCGTGTACAAAGCCATGGAAGAGAACCACGAAGAGATCACGGTGACGGCGTTCCAGGCGAAGGATGGCGGGAAGCACGCCTGGGCTGCCGGCCTCACGCGCGGCGATGGCAAGACCGTCATTACATTGGGAGGTCTTCCTGCCCAACCCTATAGCGCGAAGCCAAACGGCGACCGCAAAGTCAAACAGTAAATCCGGATAAATTGTTTTGAGATCAGGCCGCGCCGGCCGTCATGTAAGCGGCAGGTGTGCGGCTTCGTACAAGATCGGCGAAGACGTAAAACCGGAAAAACGGCTTCTCGCCGCTTCGAGACCAGCGGCTAACGCGCCACTGTACTTTCAGGAACCGCGCATCCTGGAGCGACAGTGTCATCTGGTATTCACCGCAATAACACTTTGCCGGGAAAGTCGCGAATGGCCTTAGTGCCCATGTTTCGCCGTCGTCCGAACTATGGATCTCAAGATTGACGCTCTGGTTTTCGACGGCGTGCGTAATTCCGAACGTCAGAAGCAGTTGACCACACTCGTGTCGACGAATCTCGAATAACTCGCTCTCGCCCGACTCGCGTATGGTCGTTTCTTTGAGGAGGAAATCTGGTAACACTACGAGCCCTCCTGGAGCTGGCGGTTACAACTGAAAAAGCAGTCAGGCACACCTGATCTGCAACAGCTTTTGTCCCGCTACTGCGAGGGTCTCATAATTCTTGCAAAAACAAAAGCGTATTTGTGTACAACCCGAGGCTTTTTCGAAATAAAAACTGGATCCCGGCACCCCCGCAACGCCAAATTCCTGTACCATCTGGCGCGCAAAGGAAGCATCGTCGGCGGTGGTCAATCCGCCGATGTCGGTCATCACATAATAGGCGCCCGCCGGCGTGTAGCAACGAAAGCCCGCGTTTTCAAGCATATCGACCGCGGCGCG
>Ga0206810_1042_pt1 | contig 21761 bp, 20 predicted proteins | sample Alteio_BWOrgCont_56_FD_152889 | JGI IMG/M metagenome (GOLD analysis project Ga0206810, IMG submission 152889) | Enriched cells from forest soil in Barre Woods Harvard Forest LTER site, Petersham, Massachusetts, United States -... | ecosystem: Environmental > Terrestrial > Soil > Temperate forest >...
GGTACAGTATTACCGATTATCCATTCATGGAAATTAAAAACTCTTCATTGGATTGTGTGTTTTTAATTCTGTCTTTCATAAACTCCATCACTTCCACAGGATTCATGTCCGATAAATGCTTACGCAATATCCATACACGTTGTTGGGTTTCTTTATCCACCAATAAATCATCTCTTCTGGTGCTCGATGAAATAATATCAATTGCAGGGTATATACGTTTGTTTGCAATTTTACGATCCAATTGGATTTCGGAATTGCCTGTACCTTTAAACTCTTCAAATATTACCTCATCCATTTTCGAGCCGGTTTCAGTAAGTGCAGTTGCAATAATGGTTAGTGACCCTCCTCCCTCTATTTTACGCGCCGCACCAAAAAAACGTTTTGGTTTATGCAAGGCATTCGCATCAACACCACCACTCAATACCTTACCCGATGCAGGCTGTACCGTATTATAGGCACGTGCTAAACGGGTAATTGAATCCAAAAGAATACACACATCATGGCCGCATTCCACCATACGCTTTGCTTTTTCCAAAACAATGTTCGCAATTTTTACATGACGATCGGCAGGCTCATCAAATGTGGAGGCTATCACTTCCGCTTTTACACTTCGTGCCATATCCGTAACCTCTTCCGGGCGTTCATCAATAAGTAAAATTATCAAATAGGTTTCAGGATGATTTGCTGCAATAGCGTTTGCTATGTCTTTTAATAAAACCGTTTTACCGGTTTTAGGTTGTGCAACAATTAACGCACGTTGGCCCTTACCTATTGGTGTTATTAAATCGACTATACGGCTCGATAAATTTTCCTGAGGATGTCCCGTAAGCTTAAATTTTTCGTACGGAAATAATGGTGTTAAATAATCAAAAGGTACTCTGTCCCTTACAAATGCGGGTTCGCGGCCATTAATTTGTTCAACCTTAATTAACGGAAAATATTTTTCGCCTTCTTTAGGCGGACGAATAGTGCCTTTTACAGTATCGCCTGTTTTTAATCCGAATAATTTTATTTGCGATTGCGATACGTAAATATCATCAGGTGAATTTAAATAATTATAGTCCGACGAACGCAAAAAGCCATATCCATCGGGCATGGTCTCTAAAACACCCTGACTTACAACAATACCATCAAAATTATATAGATCTTGCTGACGTTGTTGATAGTTGTTCCTGTTCCTGTTTTGAAAGTCTCTTCGGTCATTATTCTCACCATTTTCATTGCTAATATGGGATTCCGACAAAAGTTCGGTTGATTTTTCTACAATAAAATCAGATCCTTCAATTTCAGGTACCATTGGTGTATTTATATTCGATTCGGGCAAATGATTGGTCGCCGAACCATTTAAAGAACTATTATCCTGTTTATCATGATCAGAAGAGAAAAAATCATCGTCGTGGCCAAATGATGAAGTTGATTCAAATTCATTTTCCTTTGATGAAGAATCACTTGGCGTGTTTTCAACGCGCGGCCGTCTCGGACGTTTCGTTCTGTGATCTTCAGAATGTTCTGAATTTGTACTGCCGCTTTTCTCCCCCCCTTCAGTGGGGTTAATTGCCTGATGATCCAAAATTTTAAAAATAAGATCTTGTTTTTTTAAAACATCGTATTTAGGGATATTAAAGTTTTTTGCAATATCTCTTAATTCATTAACTAACTTGTTGTTCAACTCGATAATATCGTACATAGGTTGTTGTTTAAAATTAAATTTTAGCAATCAGAATGATTGTTTTTGGATTACGGGGTGGTAATAAAAATATATATTGTAATTAGAAATTTCAGAATATCAATTTAATTATGTTGTGGCTGAATCGTTATAAAGAAATCATAACTGCGGAAACGCTTTGCAATAATACGACTATTTTTTAATATCACAAACAAATTTATTTTTTTAAACTCTGTTACCTAATTCTATTACTTCTAAATCTTTGATTTTTTCAGCATCAATGGTAAACCTCACTAAGGTTTTTACTTTATGAAAACCATGTATTCCGGCAGCTCCCGGATTAATATGCAATAAGTCGTATTTTTTATCGTACATCACCTTTAATATATGCGAATGCCCGCAGATGAAAAGTTTAGGTGAATTTTTTTTTATTATTGCAAGCGCATCCTGATTATACCTATTGGGATAGCCCCCGATATGGGTCATAAAAACAGCCACTTCCTCACACTTAAATTGTTGATTTTTAGGATACACTTTTCTAACATCATGCCCGTCAATATTTCCATAAACAGCAACAACCGGTTTTATTTTCGAAAGTTCATCGGTAACCGAAACAGTGCCAATGTCACCCGCATGCCATATCTGGTCGCTGTTTTCTAAATATTTAAAAAGTTTAGGGTCTAAATAATTATGGGTATCCGAAAGTAAAGCAATGCGCTGCATTAAGCAATAAAAATAAAAAGGTAAACAAATTTAAGCATTTGTTTACACAAAAAATAATAGGTGTGATTATATTTTTTGAATGTCTTTTTTAGGAGCCCACCCCACATTGCCATTGGCAAGTTTAATTTCCACCCATTCATTATCTTCGTCAGTAATTGTAAACTTTGCACCCTCGTGCAAAATAAACAATTTGGTACTTTTTTCAGCAGGTGAACTGTTGATGGTGGTTACAGGAGAAATGATAATGGCCTCATTTGAATTTTTAATTTGAGAATACTTATGTTGAGCAAAAAAGAAAAAAGAGATAGCTATTATCGCTGAACAAAGTGCCGTATAAAAAAAGGTTTTCTTTGCCAATAGGTTAACCGATAAAAAATAAAAAATAAAAAATAAAAGCGATATACAAACAATTAATATGCATATCACAGACCAACTTTTTTCACTCATTAAACCCGTAACGCTGTTTATCCAATCAACTATAAACAAATTTGGTGATCCGTCTATTTTATCCTCGGTTTTAAGATTGGAAAGCCTTAAATTAGTTTCAATATCTTCATCATCCGGTAAAAGTTTTTTGGCTTTTTCATAATTTAAAACCGCCAAACCTATTCTATTCGTTTTGTAATAGGCATTTCCCAGATTGAAGTACAATGCGCCGGCTTCAATATTATTTTTTAATATGCTTTCATATAGTTCAATCGCTTTTTCATAATTCCCCTTTGAATATTGAAGATTTGCATTTTCGAACACTGAATTGTAATTGGTTTGGGCGCATACGTTAGTGCCTACCAAACAAAAAATACTCAGCGCCACTATACTTATATAAACGACCTTACTGTATATTTTTTTACCTAACTTCATCTTCCACTTTAGTTATTGTTTCAACAGTATTCGAATAAATTGACATTAAATCGGATGATACGGCGTTGGGAGCATATTTGGCATATTCGCAATTGTTAACGATCTCCATAAGTTTTTGAACAATGGAATCATCCACGTTTTTTCTTTTTAAAATTTCGGTGATATTCTCTTTATTCAGGTCTGATAGAGGCATATTAAATTTATCGCCCACATAACCAAAAACAGCTTTTAAAATTTCGGAATAAAACAATTCTTTATTATTCAATTTCAAATGTTGTTCGGCAAGCACCAATCGTTTTTTAGCCATTTTAGTGGCTTTCCGGCTTTTTACCGCAACTATATCACTGTTTTCGGCAATGTATTTTTTTCGCATAAAAACAAACATAAAAAACGCAACAAAAGGAGAGCATAATCCAATATAAAAAACCGGGGAACCGAAAAAATAATCGTCAACAGGTTTAAAATTTATACGGCCGGTTTTAATATAACGTATATCATTGCCCAATATCTTAACTTCTTCTTTACTTTTAGGATTAAATTTTGATACGGTGGCAGATTCGTTATCGCCTTTATCAACATGTATATTAAACTCGGGAGAAGGAATGGAAATATATTTCTTTTTTGCAGGGTCAAAAAAACTAAAGTGTATCGGTTCAATTTTGTAATCACCTTCGTGGCGAGGAATAACCAGATAATCAAACGTTTTACTTCCGCTTACATCACTTGTCCCCGCAGTTATTTTTTCAGAAATTTTCGGGTCATATACTTCGAAGTCTTCCGGAAAATTAATTTTTTGAGGTTCTATTAATTTTAGGTTGCCCTGCCCTGAAATTGTTATGGTTAAATTAAGAGCATCGTTAGCTTTAACTTTTTGTTTCGACAAATTTGCTTTAAAAGAAAAATCTCCAACGGCACCACCAAAATTTTCAGGTTGGTCGGCTTTTGGAAGTGGTAAAACATCAACTGTTACCGTTTTACCTTTAGCAGCAATTTGAACATCTTCGTATCCTCCGCCAAAAAATTGTTCGAAAACATCACGTGGAGCCCGTCGTGATTGCCTTCTTATAACACATTCAACTTCCACCGGTTTAATTTCCATTTTGCCGCTTCGCTGGGCAAATAAAAAGCTTCGTTTTAATTCCGCCACCTGATAAGCAACTCCATCAAGATTTTCGTTGGTAACCTGAATGGTTTTTTGATTGGAAACATCTTGTGACCAAAATCCTGTATAATCGGGGAACTTCAGATTTCTTAAATCTACCAATTGATAACGGCTGTAAACTTTATGGGTTACCGTAATTTGCTCCCCCTGATAGGCTTTTGATTTATCGATAAACGTTTTAACAAATACATCATTTCCTGCATTTTCGCTTGCAGCACCCGCCTTATTATTTTGACCGGAACTTTGACTTTGAGCACTGCTAGCATTTTTAGATACTTCAATGGCAATTGCATTTGATTGTAATGTTTTACCATCGGCAACAATGCTGGCTGGGCCAATAGTAAACTTACCTTCTTTAGTAGCGGCAATAATATAAGATAATGTTACAGATTGGCTCACACTATTATTTACAATAGAAACGCTGGATGATTGATTGGGACCCGAAAGCACATTAAAGTCTTTAAACACAGGCGGTTTAAAATTGCTGCCATTACCATTCAAGGTATATGAAATCTGTACATTTTCGCCCACAGTAACTTTGTTGTTGCTTATTTGAGCGGTAAATTTTTGGGCGGATACTATAAACGGAATTGCTATTAAAACAAGTAACAGGGCTTGTTTCAACCATAGTTTATAAAAAGGTGTTATATTATTGAATGTAAAATGCAACATACTGTTGTTTGTAGTGTACTTTTGTAAATAAATTTTATTACCAATCTTTTTCGATTTGAACCTTCACTCCTCTTTTACCTTCTTTTTTAACCTTATCCTGAATACTTTTTTCGTCGTTTTGAAGCGCATCTAATAGTCGCTGCGCATCTTCTTTAGAAATTTGATTCTGTTCCTGTTTTTGCTTGTCTTTGTTTTTTTTGTTTTTGTCATCTTTCTTTTTATCCTGTTTATCTTTATTACCCTTTTTCTGATCTTTTTTATCGTCCTTGTTATCCTTATTATTTTTATTGTTTTGTTGCTGTTGTTGGTGTTTCAGCATTTTTTGAGCATATGCCATATTGTAGCGCGTTTCCTCATCATTCGGATTATTCTTTAAGGCATTTTTATACGCACTGATACTTTCTTCAAATTTACGTTGTTTTAATAACGAATTACCTAAGTTATGATACACTTTTGCCAGTGAATCCTCGGCAGCCGGTTTATGAGTTAATGCTTCAAATTGATTGGTGGCCTCTTCATATTTTCCTTGTTTGTAATAAGCATTACCTAAATTAAATTGGCTCGCATAGGAATTTTTATTTTTTTGAAGTGCTTTTTTATAGTCTTTTTCTGCTTCGTCAAATTTTTTATTCTCGTAATTTTTGTTGCCTTTAATAATTACTCCTTTTTCTTTTTGGGCACAAAGCGGATTAAAGATAAAAACAGAAGCTATGATTAAAACCATAATTCTTCTTAATGGAAGCGATAAACTCACCGTGCACCAATAGTTGATTTTATGTAAATGATTTACCGTCATTTTATTTCCTTCTCGCCAAACAAATTCAATCCTGCAAACAATTTGCTCTTCTTTTCGCTTAAAAAGAATTCTATTAATAATAGCAACAAAGCGGGAGCTATAAACCACTGAAACCTATCTTCATAATCCATATACAGTTTGCTCTCGTATTCTTTCTTTTCTAATTTCGAAATGGCATCCAATACATTATTCAGGCCTACATCGGCATTAGATGCTCTTACAAAAACTCCGTTTCCGGCAGCTGCAATTTCCTGAAGTACTGTTTCGTCCAACTTTGTAATAACAGTATTGCCATCTTTATCTTTTCTGTATCCCACATTTACATTGCCTCTGTACACAGGTATGGGGGCACCATTTACCGACCCCATACCTATCGTATGTATTGTTATTCCTTTTGCTACAGCAGCCTCTGCGGCGGCAACAGCATCATCTTCATGATTTTCGCCATCGGTAATAATTAAAATAGCTTTGTTTTTTCCTTCGTCTTTTCCAAACGATTCCACAGCTAAATCAATCGCCTTACCTATCGCTGTACCCTGCGATGAAACCATATCGGTATTAACACTTTCCAAAAACATTTTAGCTGCCGCATAGTCGGTCGTTATAGGTAACTGAACAAAGGCGTCTCCCGCAAAAACAATTAACCCTATTCTGTCACCGTTCAGCTTATCTATTAATTTTGAAATGGCTAATTTCGATTTTTCGAGCCGGTTGGGCTGCAAATCTTCTGCTTTCATACTGTTCGATACATCGAGACAAATCATCAAATCGGCACCTGTACGTTTTACATCCTCCAATTTTGTTCCTACCCGTGGATTAACAATGCCTATTATTAAAAGTAAAAATGCGAACGTGAACAGAATAAATTTCCAAATACGTTTTGTTGGCGACAGGTCAGGAAATAATTGTTTAATAATTTCCAACTCCCCGAAATTATTCAATGATTTTTTTCTCCATCTTGCCGTCAACCAATAAAGAACGACGAAAAGAGGGATCAACCCCAGTGTCCACAAAAAATATTTATTTTCAAACTGAATCATTTTATGGTATGCTTTTAAATACTCTGTTCTTTAATACAAACTCTATTAATAATAACAATGCTGCCGCAACAGCAAATGGAAAAAAATGTTCGGCCTTGTTGCTGAAATTTTTTTCTTCGAATATTGTTTTTTCTAACCGGTCTATTTCATGATAAATCTCTTTCAGTTTACTGTTGTTGGTGGCCCTAAAATACCTTCCGCCGGTCATTTCGGCTATTTCGGTCAACGATTTTTCGTCAATATCCACATCCACATATCCGTATTGATAACTGCCGTCAGGATACATTTGAACCGGTGCCAACGCCTTTCCTATAGTTCCAACTCCCACCGTATAAACCCTTATGCCAAATGTTTTGGCTATTTCAGCCGCGGTTAAAGGGGCCACCGAACCTTGGTTGTTCACTCCATCAGTAATTAAAATAATTACTTTGCTTTTCGACTTGCTGTCCTTTATTCGTGCTACGGCAGTTGCCAAACCATTACCTATAGCCGTTCCGTCGGCCACCATACCTGTTCTGATCCCCGAAAAAAGATTTTTCACCACCGCATGGTCGCTGGTCAACGGGCATTGAGTAAAACTTTCACCACTAAATATTACAAGTCCTATACGGTCATTAGGTCGATCGTCAATAAATTCCTGAGCCACCTCCTTGGCTGCTTCCAAACGATTGGGTTTAAAATCTTTGGCGAGCATACTCCCCGAAATATCCAATGCCATTACAATATCAATACCTTGCGTCTTCACATCTTTCCAGCTCGACCGCGACTGGGGCCTTGCCAAAACAACTATTAAAAGTACAAGAGCAAGTAATCTTAAAACAATGGTGCTACCATGTAATTGTTCTTTAAGCGTTGGCTTAATACCTTTAAAACTTTGTAACGATGATACTTTAAACTCAACATCAAGTGTATTTTGCTTATACAGATACCACGCAAGTGTAACGGGTATGATCAGCAATAACCAAAACACTTCCTTATTCGCAAACGATATGTCGTTAAAATAGTCCAACATTATTTTTTTACTTCTTCCTCTTCTTTTTTAGTACCATTAACAAAATCATACGCATTACTCAAGCTCAATTCGTTTTCTGCGGGCAACGGATGTTCCTTGGCAAACTTCACCAAATCGGAAAGCACCAATAATTGTTTTAACTTATTTTTGCTCTCCTCGTCAATTGCAACACTCCTCAGTGCCAGTATAATTTCGTCGGTGGTTTGTTCCAATGCCTGTATTTTGTAGCGGTTTTCAATGTATTCCCTCACAATTTCCGCTATCAAAATATAATATTGCTTTATTTTACCCTCCTGCCAAAGTTTTTCATTTTTCAGCTTATCCAGTCGTTCAAGTGCTATAATATGGGCGGGTAACTTAGGTTGTTCGGGAATAATTTCAATAGGCTTGTTTTTTAATCTTTTTCTTACATAATAAATAATTAGTATAACAATTACAAGCAACGCTACAGCAATTATAATTTGATAGACATTGTCTTTTATCCAATCTATCCACGAATAATTTACCCCCAAAACAGGTTTGATGTCCTTTATTGCCAAAGTAGTATCAATAGCTACATTACTCACATTTAACACCAACGGCTGTGTATAAACATCGCTTATTGTACCGCTATCTACCAAAAACTTTAATGGAGGAAGTACCCAACTCCCCGAATCAAAACAAGTAATAGTTATCGTTTGAGTTTGCGTCAACCGGTAAAGGTTGGAGGAGTCCGCAATAATGGTATCAACCTTCGATTGATTTACCACTTCAATTTGTTTTGTTAGCGTATCATTGATCTGTGGCCAGGTAATTGAAATGTGTTTGCCAGTATTTGCATTATAGGTAACGTTTAATAACAATTTAACCTGCTGTCCTATTTTTATACTGTTAGTGTCGAAAGCAGCCGTTGCTGTTATATTTTGAGCAGTTGATGATAAAGAGAGCGTCCACACCAACAAAAATGAAAGTCCTGCTATACAGAGTTTATGAGTCGATATTAATTTCAATTTTTTCATTTTCAATCTTCAACCTTTATAATTTAAAACGCCCTTCTTTTAAATAAATTCATTAACGGTTGAATGTATGATTCGGAAGTAATGATATTCGCTGCATCAACGCCACTTTTATTAAAAGTATCCTTTATATATGTTTCTTGTTTTAAAGCAGAGGCTGCAAAGTGTAAGCGGGTGTTTTTGTCGGATGTATCAATCCATCTTAATTCACCCGTTTCAGCATCACGCATTCTTATTAATCCCACATCCGGCAGTTCTTTCTCCCGCCTGTCATATATTCTCAACGCCACTATATCATGCTTTTTGTTAGCAATTTTCAAGGCGTCTTTAAAATTCGCATCCATAAAATCGGAAATAACAAAAGCAACGCTTTTCTTTTTTATAACATTGGTTAAATATTTTAACGCTGTCGATATATCCGTTTTTTTATGTATGGGTTTAAATTCTATTAAATCCCTAATTATCCTCAACACATGCGTTTTTCCTTTGGCCGGAGGAATGAATTTTTCCACTTTATCGGTAAAAAATATCACGCCTATTTTGTCGTTATTTTGAATAGATGAAAACGACAATACGGCACACAGCTCGGTTATCAATTCCTGTTTTAATTGATTTTTTGTACCAAATTCGCCCGAAGCGCTTACATCAACCAACAGCACCACTGTCATTTCACGTTCTTCTTCAAACACTTTTATAAATGGATTATTAAAACGTGCCGTAACATTCCAGTCAATGGAACGCACATCGTCTCCGGGTAAATATTCACGCACTTCACTAAAGGTCATACCCCGCCCTTTGAAAGCGCTGTGGTATTCTCCTGAAAAGACGTGATTGGAAAGCCCCCGAGATTTGATCTCTATTTTCCTGACTTTTTTTAACAGTTCACTTGTTTCCATCGGTTGTTATGGCACTTCAACTGTATTCAAAATTTCATTAATAATTGTTTCTGTACTGATGTTTTCAGCTTCGGCTTCGTAAGTCAACCCTATACGGTGGCGCAGTACATCAGTACAAATGGCCCGTATATCTTCAGGTATCACATACCCCCTACGTTTAATGAATGCGTAAGCTTTTGCAGCCAATGCCAAATTTATACTTGCACGCGGCGAGGCACCAAAACTTATTAACCCCTTAAATTTGTTGAGCTTATATTCGGCAGGAAAACGTGTAGAAAACACTATGTCCACAATGTACTTTTCTATCTTTTCATCCATATAAACTTCCTTCACCACTTTTCTTGCTTTTAAAATATCTTCCGATTTCAGCACCTGATTAACAGTAGGGTATTCGTTAGCCAAATTCTGACGGATTATTTTACGTTCGTCTTCTTTACTTGGATAGCCAATCACCAGTTTCAACATAAAGCGGTCAACCTGAGCTTCCGGTAACGGATATGTTCCTTCCTGTTCTATCGGGTTTTGGGTGGCCAATACCAAAAAAGGGTTTGGTAGTTTAAAAGTTTGTTCCCCAATTGTAACTTGTTTTTCCTGCATGGCTTCAAGCAAAGCACTTTGCACTTTTGCCGGAGCACGGTTAATTTCATCGGCCAAAATAAAGTTCGCAAAAATAGGCCCTTGTTTTACCGTGAATTCTTCTCGTTTAGGACTGTATATCATTGTACCTATTAAATCGGCAGGTAACAGGTCGGGTGTAAATTGTATACGGCTGAAATTAGCATGAATAGTTGATGCTAATGATTTAATGGCCAATGTTTTTGCCAATCCGGGAACACCTTCCAACAAAATATGCCCGTTCGAAAGTAATCCTATTAACAAACGTTCAACCATGTGTTTTTGGCCAACAATAACTTTGTCCATTTCCATGGTAATAATGTCAACAAAAGCACTTTCGTGCTGAATACGTTCATTTAATTCTTTAATATCCGTCATAATTTTATTTTTTATTTTCTATGGATGCAAAAATAATTCATATATATATCGCATGTTGTTAAAAAGTGTTAAAGACAATAGCTTTTAGAATAATTTGAATGATTAAGTAATTGATTATAAATTAATTATATAAAAAAATACAATAACTTTCACTTAAATAAGAAAAACAAATATGTATATATACTTTACCTAAAAATGATCATCGCCAAATATATAAAATCATTTTTATCACTTGATATTTATACCGGCATTTCATTTATCAGTATCAACGAAAAAAAACTTATTTCGGAAACTTGGCAGTGGTAAGATAAGAAGAGCCCACTTATTTTAATTTATTGGCGATAGATTCATCAATAGGCACAAATGCTTTTTCAACAATTTTTTTAGGGTCATTCTCCAAAGCCGTAAGCATTGAAACAATAACCCCCGCTGAAATAATTTTTGCGGTTTTGTCCATAATGGTGTAATGTACCGTTATTTCTCGTTTGTAAGTATCTGTAGCAATGTCGTACGAATTCAAATCATTTTTAATATCCAATTCGTTTATAAAAATAAAATAAGTGGAAGCGTATTTTTTATGCAAATACCCTATTAAAGTAGGGTTTATAATTTTTGCATTCATAAACTTCTTATCATTATTTATCTCAACCGTTAACTGCCCGTTAGTAATGTTTTTTTGCTGTTTTGCTTTAGATACTGTTTTTGAAAGGTCTATTAAATCATAAGACAATGTTCTCGATTTATAGATGTAATCCAAGTCCTTCGCCATTTTAGCCGAATCCTGATAAAATGAAATTGCCTGCGTATGTGTTTTTAATTTCAACAACAGCTGAACGTCTAAATTATGACGGAAATTTTCTCGTATTTGCTCAAAGTTCCAACCTGTTTGTTCATTTATTTTCTTATCTATTTCACTCATATACATCAATGGTTCAAACGGAATAACCATCACTTTCCCTTCAATAGTGGCATTTGTAGCCCTTGTTCCTTCCTGAGCAAGAGAACTAAATGCAAGAGAACTAAAAAAAATAATCAGCAAAAATTTTATAGAATGTAGCTGTTTTATAACGGCAACATTTTTATTGGCAAGTAATTTCATTAAATATTTTATTTAAATAATCTCATTACATCATTTGTATTGGCATATAACAACAAGGCCAACAACAAAATCATACCTGCATATTGTGCATATTCCATAACCTTTTCATTCGGTTTTCTTCGGGTAATTACTTCATATAATAAAAACATAACATGGCCACCGTCAAGTGCGGGAATGGGCAATATATTCATAATTGCAAGCACTATACTTAAAAACCCAGTGAACGTCCAAAAGCGTTGCCAATCCCAAGTTGTACTGTACGCTTTACCCATCGACAAAAATCCACCTAATTCTTTATGTGCATCTTTTACCGTAAACAGCAACGCAAATTGTTTAATATACCCCTCAAACGTTTCGTATGCTTTATGAATACCGGCCGGGAAAGACTGAACAAACGAATATTTTTTTGTTTCGAACTTAAAATAATTATCCAACGACTTGGGCCCTATTCCTAATTTGCCTTTATCTGATACATTTGCATGTGTTCGCACGGTATCATTATTTCTAAGCAAAACAATATCCACCGGTAAATTGGTATTATTCTTTAAAACCTTCACCGCATCCTGAAAATAAACAGCAGGGCTATTATTAATGGATAGTATTTTGTCTCCCTTTTTAATCCCGGCAAGGGCTGCGGGCTGATTAGGTAACACAGTGTCCACTTCAAACGGAAAACGAGGTTCGATCAATGAATATTTATGTTTGATCATTTCACTTATGTCATCCTCTGTAACTTTAATTTCAACCTTTTTACCATCACGTTCCGTCTCAATAGTTTTAGCCTTATTAATTAAAACTTCGTAAGGCACTTTATTAATGGATTCCACTTGTTTATTATCAACCGATAAAATCATATCTCCATCACGTAAACCCATTTGATAACCAAGTGTATCAACTGCTACGCCATACTTAACGTTTTTAAGAGGTAAGTACTCTTCTCCCCAAACACCTAAAACCATTGAATATATTAATATTCCTAAAATTGCATTTACGGTAACACCGCCAAGCATAATTATTAAACGCTGCCATGCCGGTTTAGAACGAAACTCCCAGGGTTGAGGAGGTTGTTTCATAGCCTCTTTATCCATCGATTCGTCAATCATCCCGGCAATTTTAACATAACCTCCAAGAGGTACCCAGCCTATACCATATTCCGTATCTCCCTTCTTTATTTTAAATAATGAAAACCATGGATCGAAAAACAAATAAAATTTTTCAATTTTTGTTTTAAATAGTCTGGCAGGAATAAAATGCCCCAATTCGTGTAAAATAATAAGTATCGAAAGGCTTAATATAAATTGTGTCGCTTGTATCAGAATATCCATCTTGGTTTTTATATTAATTATTAAATCATTAAAACAGCTGCTTCTCTTGTTGTTTTGTCGGTTAACACATAATCATCATAATCAGGGTGCTCAATAAATTTAACGGTTTGCAGGCATTTTTCTACAATATCACTCATTTGTAAAAAACTAATTTTATCGTTTAAAAATGCATCGACTGCAATTTCATTTGCCGCATTTAAAACGCAGGGAGCATTCCCCCCTTTTTTCATTGCTTCAAAGGCAAGTGCAAGATTACGAAATGTTTTAATATCAACCTGCTCAAATGTTAACTGAGGGTAATCAAAAAAGCTAAAACGTTTAAAATTGGTTTTAATGCGTTGAGGATAAGCTAAGGCATATTGTATCGGCAATTTCATATCAGGCAGACCCATTTGGGCTTTCATGCTCCCATCGGTAAACTGAACAATGGAATGAACAATGCTTTGGGGATGCACAATAACATCAATCTGTTCGGGTTTTAAGCCGAATAACCATTTTGCTTCAATTACCTCCAACCCTTTGTTCATAAGCGATGCCGAGTCGATTGTGATTTTGGCCCCCATATCCCAGTTAGGGTGTTTTAACGCCTGCTCTTTTTTTACGCCGGCTAAAAACGATTTATCCTTCCCCCTGAATGGTCCGCCCGAAGCCGTTAAATATATTTTTTCAACCGGATTATGAAATTCCCCCGCAAGGCATTGAAATATAGCCGAATGTTCCGAATCGACAGGATAAAGATTAACGCCCTTTTCCTTGGCGAGCCGGGTCACCAGGTCGCCGGCAACAACCAACGTTTCTTTGTTTGCTAATGCTATTTGTTTACCTGCATTTATGGCAGCAATGGTCGACTCCAACCCTGCATACCCGACTATAGCGGCAAGCACCATATCAATGTCATCCATTTCAACAACTTCGGCCAACGCTTTATTTCCTGCAAAAACTTTTACATCACTAGTTTTAAGTGCTTCTTTTACATAGTGGTATTTACTTTCGTCCGCAATTACAACACAATTAGGATTAAATTCAAGTGCCTGTTCAATCAATAAATCGGCATTACTGTTTGCAGCAAGTACTTCTACCGCAAAAACGGTTTCATTTGCTCTTATCACTTCCAGGGCCTGTTTCCCTATTGAACCAGTTGACCCAAGTATTGCTATATTTTTTGTTTCAGGTTGCAAAATGTCGTTGTCGCTTCTTCCGTCTTAAAATTAACAGGTGGTTTTAAAAGGCAATATAATCCTGGGGATCAATTGCTATTCCATTATACCATAATTCGAAATGAAGATGAGGTCCATTAGTATGTTCACCTGAGTTTCCGATTATGGCAATTGGTTCTCCGGCTTTAACCGAATTACCAACCTTTTTAAGTAATATTGAATTGTGTTTATAAACCGATATAATATGGTTGCCATGTTGAATGGTAATGGTATGGCCCGTTTCCGACGACCATGTAGCTAAGATCACCGTTCCGTCCATCGTGGCTTTTACAGGCTCGTTTTCGCGGGCAACTATATCCACTCCGTAATGTTTTTCCTGAGGATTAAACGAATTTGAAACCAAGCCCTTTACCGGTGGAAAAAAAAAGTAACTGTTTATTTCCCCTTTAACGTTCTTAGTTTCTTTAGCAACACTGTATTGGTCTTGCGACGATTCTACTTCTTCCCTCAGCACTACTTCGTTTTTTGTGGCACTTATATCTATGTTCTTGTATTTTTTAGTGGTATCGGGCCTGCTTTTATTTATAGCTTCGGTGTCTACTTTTCCTTTTAGTACATCGCTTATGTTCTCTAAATACTCATTTTTGATGATTACCTCCCGTTCTAAAGAATCACTTTTATGGCTTATATCTATTAATTTTCTCCATATCCCCACATCGGCATAACCGGGTATATATTCGCGTAAAGGAGTAAAAGCTATCAAAGAAATAACAATTACAATCATAACTATAATGGTGGTACCAACCAGCACAAACAACCTCAAAGGGGTAAGACTTAATGAAATTTTTTCTTCAAACGTATCATCGTTCATTACCACCAACCGGTAACGAAGACGCAAACGTTTCATCAATTCTCTTTTTTTCTCTTTTTCCTCAGCCATATTGAGCAAATATCGGTATTTTTTTGTAAGCAAGCTTAAAATCGTATTTCAGGTAGTATATCAAAGATGCTACACAGCCTCATGTAGGAAATTGAATGTTTACCCTTTTTCTACTTTTTTAATAGTACATTCAACACCTTTTAAGAAATTTTCTATAGTGTGGAATCTTCACATTTTTTTCACAAACTCAATTCTTATATTTTTATTTTTTATTATTGCTCTATTACTGCTTTTTAATTTCCGACAGTAACTTTTCACAACTTTTTCATAGTCTCAAATCCGCCTTTTTTAATAAAAACTATAGTGCATCTTTTGTCATATTCTGATGAGAGATGGAATATTCGACTTCGTGTTGTCAACACATTTAAAACTAATAGCTTTGTACCATTAATAAATAACATATAAAATGAATAACGTAAGAATAACCAAAGAATTTAATTTTGAAATGGCACATGCGCTTTATGGTTATGACGGCCCCTGCAAAAACATTCACGGTCACTCCTATCGCTTATCGGTAACAATAAAGGGACAACCAATAAAGGACCCTAACAATGTAAAACATGGCATGGTGATGGATTTTACCGAATTAAAAACGATAGTTAAACCTATTATTGACAAACTGGACCACGCCACTATTTTAAACGCGAAGTCACCACATAAAAAATTATCGGAAGAAAATGTGTTGTTCGAAAAACTGGTACTGGTAAATTATCAACCCACCTGCGAAAATATGTTGCTGGATATTGCCGAACAAATAATAAAACAGTTACCCGCTGAAGTTAAATTACACCATTTACGTTTGCAAGAAACAGCTACATCATACGCCGAATGGTACGCTGATGATAATTAATTTAAGGTGAAGAATGAGTTGTAAAATCAATCATTTTTTATGACCGTACTTTTCTAACCACCATTAAACCATCTCTAATAGGCAACAGCGTATGTTCAATACGCGTATCGTTATGGATTTTTTTGTTGAACACATCAATGGCTTTTGTATCTGCATCCATTTTTTCGAAAGTGTCTAAAATCTTACCGCTCCATAGTACATTATCGGCAATGATATATCCCCCTATATTGACTTTATCAAAAATCAAATCATAATAGGTTGCATAATTTTTTTTATCGGCATCAATAAAAACCAAATCGAATGTTTGGTTTAAAGTAGGGATTATTTGCAATGCATTACCTACATAATAATTAATCTTGTCATTTAATCCGGCTTCATTAAAAACCGAACGAACAATTGGTTCCAACTCTTCATTTATATCAATGGTATGCAACTTCCCTCCTTGCTGTAAACCTTTTGCTAAACAAATTGCCGAATAACCGGTATATGTACCAATTTCCAATATTTGTTTGGGTTGTATCATGGTACTGAAAATAGAAAGTAAATTACCCTGCATGTGCCCCGAAAGCATACGTGGCATCATTATTTTTGCGTGTGTATCACGGTTTAATTTTTTCAACACCGCCGATTCGGGTTGAGAGTGAGCCAGTGCATAGGCTTCAATTTTTTCGTCAATAAATTCCATATTTTTTGATTGATTTTTAAAACTATAGCGCAAAAGTATACTCAAAACTACAAAACAAAAAGCCCTTTCGAGCCATCGCTTGAAAGGGCTTTTAATAAATCAATTGTTGTTACAATTTTATTTTGCCGGAGTTGCAGTAGTTGTTGTAACAGGTGCCGGATCAGGCTTAACAGTTCCTTTTATTTTAAGCACTTTAGTAGGGGTATCAGCATTTGATGTAAGTGTAACTGTTTTTTCAAATGAACCTACACGGTCAGTAGCATAGTGAACTTTTATAACAGACGAAGCACCCGGTTTAATCGGTTCCTTTGGCCAGCTTGGAGTTGTGCAACCACATGAACCCTTTGCGTCAGATATAACCAATGGTTCTTTACCTGTATTTGTAAATTTAAATTCTCTGTCCCCATTTGCATTATGTTCTATTGTACCGTAATCTATAACTTCCGTTTCAAATTGAAATTTGGGTGCATTAGGATTGATTGAAGGTGTTGACGATTCTTGCGCTTTTGCACCCAACATAGCACATAATATTAACCCGACTGATAAGATTGCTTTTTTCATTGTTTAAAGTTTAAATTATTAATTATTGATTTTGCTTATTTATTATTAATGTTTTTCAAAGGGAACAAAACCATCCGTTTTTACACCATTAGTTGGAAATGTGGGCTCTGTAACCTTTGCCCTTACGTATCCTTTAATGGTAAGTATTTTTATAGGATCTTTTGAATTTGAATTAATTGTTACGGTTTTAGTGAACATTCCAGATCTCTTTGTATTATAAGTGACTTTTATAATTTGTGTTTCTCCCGGTTTAACAGGAACATCTTTAGGATAAGTAGGCACCGTACATCCACACGATGCTTTGGCATCAGTAATTATAACAGGTTCAGTACCGGTGTTTTTGAATTTAAAATCATAGGTACCATTCCCCCCAAATTCCAATGTGTCAAAATCATGAGTTTCGCTTTCAAACGTCATTTCACCTTTTCCACCGGGAGGAGTTTCAATAATTCCGTGTTTCTGCCCTTCGTTCAAGTCAACAAACGTTTGCGCATTACCCCCTACGGTACATATAATTATTAAAAATAAAGCAAAAAAAGCTCTCTTCATCATAAAATAACCGCTGTCGTAATAATTTCCAGAACAAATAGCTACCATAATTATGCCAAAGATAAAAAATTCACAAAAAACTGTTGTGTTTTTCTTTTAAAACCGTTTTTCTTTTAAAATAAGCCGTTATTGACACTCTTTTATTAAATCTTTCGCCTCATTATTACCCAATTCAGCCGCTTTAATAAAATCCAAGCAGGCACCGCTCATATCATTTAATATACCTTTCGAAATCCCCCTGTAATAATACGCATCCGTTAAATTCGGATTAATTTCAATGGCTTTATTAAAATCAACAAGAGCATTTTTATATTTTTTTAAATTATATAAGGAAACCGCCCTTTTATAATAAGCCTCGGCAAAGTTAGAATTAAATTGTATTGCTTTCGTAAAATCTTCAATAGCACCATAATCCCCTTTCAAAAGTTCTTCGCTAACATATAGTTCCTGGTATTTTTTACCGTAATTTACATTCTGCTTATAATTATTCCTTAAATCACCTTTATAATTTCTTAAACTCATTTTTAAAAGCCCTCTGTAATAATAGGCCTGAGCATTTTCCGAATCCAATTCAATTGATCTGCTAAAATCTTCAAATGCCCCCCAATAATCGTGCGATTCCGTTTTTAAACGGCCCGAATTGACTAATTCTTCGGGATATCCTCCCTTTTTTGTGTTGTTTATAATAGTTTCATTTTTTGAAACAGATTTAACGGAAACAGGGTGATCATTATTATTTATTGGAGGTTCAACATTTTTATCTTTAATTGGTTGAACTGTTGTTTCATCCATTTTAACCAAATTTATTTTGCTTGAATCAATTGGCTTTATCTGCACTTGTTTCAATTCAATTTGTTTATTCGCCCTGTCTTGTAAAAGTTTTTTGGAAAGTATTAGATTTTTTAGAGCTACCTCGTCATTAGGTTTAAATTGTAACACTTTATTAAAAGCGCTTATTGCCCCCTCATAATATTGCAACTTGAACTTCGAAAGCCCTAAATTCCTGTATGCTGAAACGTTGATTGGTTCAAGGGTTATGGCCGTATTAAAATCTTCTATAGAACCTGAAATATCATTTAAAGCCCCTCTTACAATCCCTCTGTTATTATATGCCTTAGCATATTTTGGGTTAAGCTCAATAGCCTTATTAAACTCGTCCAAGGCTCCATTATAATCCTGAAGTTTAAATTTTTTAATTCCCTCATCAAAAAAATCTTCTGCTGTTTGCCCCAAAAAATAAGAATGAAACAAACCACAAAACACTACCACCAATAATCTTTTTATCATAACTGCATCGCCGTTCAAAAAATGTAAATTAACATTTATCTTACTTTCTTCAAACCATTTTTACCTAACTTATATATCATACTCAAAGCAGCTGTTAAAGCACTGCGTTTTATATTGGGGTTCTCTCCTTGTCCCATCAAATGCAACTGGTCGGTATACCATACTATTTCCAATGGAACAACTTTATCAAGAAACTTAAGCCCTGTGGTTAGCGGTTTTACTGTACTTTGTACATTTTTACCTGATAATAATTGATTGGGGAAATCAGGATTTACAGCCAAGGCCCTTGCCAGTCCTATCATATCACAGGCACCGCCGGCAAGTGCATCATTCATGCCTTGCGATGTTCTGAAACCACCTGTAAGCATCAATGGCGATTTTGCTACTTTTCTTACTTCTTCGCAGTATTCTAAAAAATAAGCCTCTCTTTTTTGGGTGGATTCTTTAAACTTAGCTCCGGTCATTGCAGGTGTTTCGTAAGTTCCACCCGAAATTTCTATCAAATCCATACCTTGTTCGGAAAGATTTTGAACCACTGCCATCGAATCTTCTTTGGTAAATCCTCCCTTTTGAAAGTCTGCAGAATTCAATTTTATACTCACCGGAAATTTATCCCCAACCTCCTTACGCATAGCTTTATACACTTCGCTTACAAAACGCATCCTGTTTTCCAATGTACCACCCCATTTATCCGTACGTTGATTATGGGTCGGCGACAAAAACTGACTTACCAGATACCCATGTGCCCCATGTATCTGTACCCCTGTAAAACCATTTTCCTTTGAAACTTTGGCAGCGTAGCCATATCGTTCTATCAAATCGTAAATTTCTTCTTCGGTTAACGCACGCGGTGTTGCAAACACCCTGTCCAATGGTTTTTTGAGAGGTATTGCCGATGGTGCAACCGGTTGTTTACTCAAAAACTTAGGCGATTGTTTACCCGGGTGATTAATTTGAGGCCATATATGCGTATTGTTTTTAGAACCTGCTGCTGCCCATAACTTTAAATTAGGGTCGTCAATGCCTTTTTCAAAAACCACATTACGAGCTTCGCCCAAAGCTTTTCTATTGATCATTACATTGCCGGTAATTAACAACCCCGCTCCCCCATTCGCCCAACGTTCGTAAAGCTTGTTAAGCGATTCATTGGAAACATATCCCCTTGAGCCCATGTTTTCGCTCATGGCCGATTTACCTATTCTGTTTTTTATTACCGCTCCGCAAGGAAGTATTAACTCATCCGATATTTTAGTCATTTGTTGCTCGTTTTTAATTGTAAATACTTAATCAACCATGCTTAATTTTATCATGTTCGATTTTCCTCTCTCAGTCAATGGTATGCTCGAAATATTAATAATGTATTCGTTCAATTTTACCAATCCTTTTTCTTTTAAGAAATTTTTAATGTCGGCAATGGTATGATCGGTACTTACATGCTTATCATAAAAAAATCCTTTAACGCCCCATACTAAATTAAGTGTTGTTAAAATTTCACGATTATCGGTAAACACATATATGTTTGCCTTCGGCCGGTGACTCGCCAGTTTAAGAGCCGTATATCCTGTATGCGTAAGTGTAATGATAGCCGAAGCCTGCGTACCATGAGCAATTTTGGCGGCCGAGTAACAAATAGAATTTGAAATGTAACGGGCGCCCGTTACATCGGTATCGGGCAACAAGGCATTGCGATAATAATTATAGCTTTTTTGTTCCACATATTCTATAATTTTCGACATGGCTTCAACAACTTTTGCCGGATGATTACCAACCGACGTTTCACCGCTCAACATCACGGCATCGGCTCCATCCATAACACTATTGGCAACATCATTCACTTCCGCTCTTGTAGGACTCATGTTGGTGATCATGCTTTCCATCATTTGCGTAGCAATTATAACGGGTTTAAACACATCCAGGCATTTCTGAACCAGCATTTTTTGTATCACGGGCACCTCCTGCATCTGCACTTCTACCCCTAAGTCGCCACGGGCCACCATTAACGCATCGGTTTCTTTAATAATATTATCAATATCCAACAGCGCTTCGGGTTTTTCTATTTTGGCAACCACCCTTGTTTTAACTTCGGCACTAAAATTTTTAATGATCCTTTTCAATTCTATGATATCGGAAGCAGATCGGACAAAGGAAAGTCCTATCCAATCAACACTGTGCTTTAATGCAAAATCCAGATCTTCCAAATCTTTTTCAGTTAAACAAGGTAAAGAAACTTTGGTGTTGGGCAGGTTCACTCCTTTTTTCGACGATAAAGTACCTCCAAATTCAACAATTGCTTTTACCTCATCTTTACCGTTTGTTTCAACAACTTTTAACATCAATTTTCCATCATCTATCAATATATTTTCTCCTGGCTTTACGTCCTTTGGAAACTGCGGATAAGTAATGTATACAAGTGACGCAGAACCTACACATTTGTTTGTTGTAATGGTTATTGGTTGACCGGTTACCAATTCCACACTGTCGTTTTCAACCCT
>Ga0206810_1027_pt1 | contig 21390 bp, 18 predicted proteins | sample Alteio_BWOrgCont_56_FD_152889 | JGI IMG/M metagenome (GOLD analysis project Ga0206810, IMG submission 152889) | Enriched cells from forest soil in Barre Woods Harvard Forest LTER site, Petersham, Massachusetts, United States -... | ecosystem: Environmental > Terrestrial > Soil > Temperate forest >...
GGATGGGCGCGTCCTGCTCATCCGCCAATACCGGCACTCCGTCTGCGAGTTTTTGTGGGAACTTGTAGCCGGGCGCAAGGAGCCAAACGAAACTCCTGTGGCCGCCGCGCAGCGGGAACTTCTCGAGGAGACCGGTTACACCGCGAAGCGCCTGCGCAAATTGATGCGCGTGGTGCCGACTCCCGGCTTTGTGAACGAGTGGATGTGGATCTTCGCGGCGGAGGGGCTGACTGAAGGCGCCGCGCAACCGGAAGAAGACGAGAGGATCACGCCGCGCATTTTTACCCTGAAGGAGGCGGAGAAGATGATCGAACGCGGAACCTTGCGCGACGCAAAATCCATTTGCGGAATTCTTTACTACATGAGGTTCCTGAGAAAGGCTCGCTAGCTTCGGCCGCATTCTCCGGCGAGGATTGAAAGAATTTCAAATTTAAGATTTAAGATTGCGACGTTGAAATTTGCAATGCCGGATTTGAGATTTGAAATTCGCCATGCCACTCGTCGCCTTCGCGTGCCGCGTCGGAATAAATTGCCCTCGGCTTTTTTTGAATTGCTTTCCATCCGCAATTCTCTTTCCGAAAAATATTTTTGAAAATTGATGTTCTTCGCTTGTAACATGAGCGCGTGTAGCATAGGATTTGCGCAAGTAAGTTCTCCGTAAAAATATTTCGGAGAGAAAGGTCGGCATGAGCGTACGAGATTTTATCAAGCATCAATTCAGGCATTTCAACGCGGCCGTGGTCGTGGATGCCTCGGAAGCCTATCTCGCGCATCTTGCGCGCGGCGGAAAAATGTTCGTGACCATGGCGGGAGCGATGAGCACGGCGGAACTGGGAATTTCGCTTGCGGAAATGATCCGGCAAGGCAAGGTGCACGGCATCTGCACGACAGGAGCAAATCTCGAAGAAGACATTTTCAATCTTGTGGCGCACGACCATTACAAGCGCGTCCCGAACTATCGCAACCTGAGCGACGCCGAGGAAGTGGCCCTGCGCGATCGCGGCATGAACCGCGTCACCGACACCTGCATCCCCGAAGAAGAGGCCATGCGCCGGATCGAGCGCCAGGTGTTGAAGCTGTGGCAGAAGGCGGACAAGGACAAGCAGCGCTACTTCCCCTTCGAATACATGTACCAACTGATTCGCGGCGGTTTGATCAAAGAGTCCTACCAGATCGATCCGAAGGATTCCTGGGTGATCGCCGCGTGCGAAAAAAATCTGCCGATATTCACGCCGGGCTGGGAGGATTCCACTCTCGGCAATATTTTCGTGGCTAACGTGGTCCGCGGCGATGTTTCCACGTTTCAGGTGGTGAAGTCCGGCGTCGAACAAATGGCCTGCCTGATCGAGTGGTACCGGCAAAATTCCGCTAGGGAATCGATCGGCTTTTTTCAGATCGGCGGCGGGATCGCGGGGGATTTTCCGATCTGCGTCGTTCCGCTGATCACGCAGGACCTGCGCGAGAAATGCCGCCTGTGGGGCTACTTTTGTCAGATTTCGGACAGCACGACGTCGTACGGCTCGTACAGCGGCGCGGTACCCAACGAAAAAATCACCTGGGGAAAACTGGAAGCAGCCACGCCGCGCTTTGTTATTGAATCCGACGCTTCGATCGTCGCGCCGCTGATGTTCGCTTACATCCTCGGCCAGTAAAATTGTACGGCGGGAAATTACTTCTGCGGTTTTTGTAGCGCCCAACCTCAGGTGGGCACGTGCGCGAGTCCAAGATGCCCGCCTAGAGGCGGGCGCTACAGAAAGCAAGTTCTCGCACCGAATCAAAAAGCCTGGGAAGCACACATGGAAAATCGCGAGGTCGCCCGCATCCTGCGGGAAACGGCGCAGCTGTTGGAAATCGACGGCGCCATGATTGGGCGCTACCGCAGCTACGAGCGTGCGGCGGAACTCCTCGGCAGCCTACCAGAATCCGTCGAAGAGCTTGCCAAGGACCGCGCCAAACTGATGGAACTTCCCGGCATCGGCGACGGCATGGCGGATCACATTCAGGAAATTCTCAAGACCGGGCAGTATTCTCTGCGAACCAAGCTGCTCAAGAAATATCCGGAGACGATCCTCCATCTTCTGGAGCTGCAGTCGCTCGGTCCGAAGAAAGTCGCGTTCCTCTGGAAAACCTTCAAGGGCGGAACGGTGGAGCAGGTGGAGAAGCTGGCGCGCGAAGGCAAGCTTCGCGATCTGGCCGGATTCGGTGAAAAAAGCGAAGAGAATATTCTGAAGGCGATCGAGGTGCACAAGAAGTCCGCAGGGCGATTCCACATCGACGAGGCGGCGGAAGAAGCGGAAAAACTCGCCACGTACATCGGCGCGTTCGGCAAACCCATTGAAGCCGTGACACCCGCGGGGTCGCTGCGGCGCGGCAAGGAAACTGTTGGTGACCTTGACCTCTTGGTTACACTGGTCGCGGGAAAATATACGCCGAAGGCAGTCGAATCGATCGCGCAACACATCCTCGAATTTCCCGAAATCGACCAGAAGCTGGCGCACGGAGAGAACAAGGTCAGCTTCCTTTTAAAGAGTGGGATGCAGGTGGACGTGCGAATTCTTGAAAAAGAAGTGTTCGGCGCAGCGCTGCTCTATTTCACGGGATCGAAGGAACACAACGTCACGTTGCGCGGCCGCGCGAACAAGATGGGTTACACGCTGAACGAATACGCGCTTGCGACACTGAAGGGCGAGCGGCCCGTGGCCCGCGCGACCGAGGAAGAAATTTACGCCAAGCTGGGGCTCGATTACATTCCCCCGGAATTGCGCGAGAACACGGGCGAGATTGAGGCCGCGGCGGGACATCGCCTGCCCCACCTCGTCGAACTGTCGGACATGCGCGGCGATCTGCAGATGCACACGACCGCAAGCGACGGCAAGAACTCCATCGAAGAGATGGCGCTCGCCGCCAAGGAGCTCGGCTATGACTATATCTCGCTAACCGATCACAGCAAGGCGGTGACCGTCGCAAACGGCCTCGACGAAAAGCGCACGCTGGAGCAGATCAGGAAAATTCATGCGGCCAACGAAAAGCACCTTGGAATTCGCGTCCTCGCGAGCAGTGAAGTCGATGTTTTGAAAAATGGGAAGCTGGACCTCGACGACGAAGTGCTGGCGCAACTCGATGTCGTGCTCGTGTCCATCCACTCTTACATGAATATGGATCGCGCGGAGATGACCGAGCGAATTCTGGCAGCCATCGAAAATCCATACACGCAGATCATCGGGCATCCCACGGGCCGACTGGTTCTGCGCCGGGATGCATACGCCTACGACATGGAGCGCATTCTGGACGCGGCACACAAACATGGTGTGGTGATGGAGTGCAACGCCGCTCCGGAGCGCCTTGATCTAAAGGACATTCATCTGCGGATGGCCAAAGAGCGCGGCGTGAAAATCGTGATCTCCACCGACGCGCACACGACGCGCGGCCTTCAGGCCATGAAGTATGGCGTGCAAATGGCGCGGCGCGGCTGGATCGAGAAGAAAGACGTCATCAACGCGCAAAGCCTCGAAAAGCTGCTCGCGGGTCTCAGAGCAAAACCGGGTGCCTCCACGCAGGGGAAACCTCGCGCCATTGCGGCCTCGGCGCGAACCTCTGCCAAATCGCGCAGAGCGAACTGATTTCTTCCAGCTTCCGCGTTGCAAATCTTCGCGCGTTCGCGCATGATACGTTGTTTGCGCAAGGGGAACCGCGGCTGTTGTGACGGGTGAAGAGATGCCGCGCGCTGCTTCAGAGTTCCACGCATATTGAAAACCACAGGAGAAATGAGAATGCGCAAGTCCGCAGGCATTGCCTTGCCGAAGGGAAAACTCGGAGTCCTCACCGTCGGCATGGGTGCGGTCGCAACAACGTTCATGGCCGGAGTGGATTTGATACGTCGGAAGAAGTCGCTGCCCATCGGTTCCCTGACGCAACTGGGAACCATCCGCCTGGGGAAGCGGACCGAAGGGCGCGCCCCGGCGATCAAGGATTTCGTGCCGCTGGCAACGCTGGAGGACATCGTGTTCGGCGGCTGGGACATTTTTCCGGACAGCGCGTATGAAGCCGCCAAGAACGCCGCGGTCCTCAGCACCGAGCACCTGGCCGAAGTGAAGAAATTCTTGAGCAAGATTCGCCCGATGAAGGCGGCCTTCGACCAAAATTACGTGAAAAAACTCACCGGCACGCACGTAAAGAAGGGCCGCAACAAATATGAACTGGCGCTGCAAATCCGCGACGACATCCAGAAATTCCAGAAGAAGAACAAAGTTTCGCGCACCGTGGTGATTTGGTGCGGCTCCACGGAAATTTTTCTGAAGCAACACGCGGTCTACGAAACCCCCGAATCGTTTGTGGCCGCGATGAAGGAAAATCATCCGGCCATCGCGCCCTCCATGCTCTACGCTTGGGCGGCGATCACGAGCGGCGTGCCGTTTGCCAACGGCGCGCCCAACTTGACCGTGGACATTCCCGCCATCGTCGCCCTCGCCAAACAGCACGGCGTGCCCATCTGCGGCAAGGATTTCAAGACCGGCCAGACTCTCATGAAGACAATTCTCGCCCCGGGCTTCAAGGCGCGCCTCCTCGGAATGGACGGCTGGTTCTCGACCAACATTCTGGGAAATCGCGACGGCGAAGTGCTGGACGACCCCGAATCCTTCAAGACCAAGGAAGAATCCAAACTCGGGGTGCTTGAGTACATCCTTCAGCCGAAGCTGTATCCCGATTTGTACGGGCATATTCACCATAAGATCCGCATCGTTTACTACCCGCCGCGCGGCGACAACAAAGAGGGTTGGGACAACATCGATATCTTCGGCTGGCTGGGCTACCCCATGCAGATCAAGGTCGACTTCCTGTGCCGCGACTCGATCCTGGCGGCTCCGATCGTGCTCGATCTGATTCTCTTCCTTGACCTCGCCAAGCGCGCCGGAATGCGCGGCATTCAGGAATGGCTGAGCTTCTATTTCAAATCTCCCATGTGCGCGCCGGAGCTTTATCCCGAGCACGATCTCTTCATCCAGTCGATGAAGCTGAAGAACACCCTGCGCTGGATGATGGGCGAAGACCTGATCACCCACCTGGGTCAGGAATACTACGACTAACTAACCCCTTTATCCCGCGCCTGATGCGGCGAGATTACCTCCGCAGGTAGACATAAATATTTCATAAGGATTTCGGATATAAGAAATCCAAATTTTGATCATTCAAGAAACTTGACTCCGCTTCTGCCCTTCCGGTAGATTCGCGCTTCCGATTCCGTGGAGGTTCCCTTTACCCATCAAATTCGTCATTAAGGAGAGCGAATGGACGCAAAAGGCGTACTGGAATTTGCGAAAAAGCATGGCGCGAAGATTCTCGATCTTCGGTTCATTGACGTTCCCGGCCTCTGGCAGCACGTCAGCTACCCCATCGGCGAACTGAGCGAAGACTCCTTCAAAGAAGGGTTCGGATTTGACGCCAGCTCGATTCGCGGCTGGGCATCGATCCACGAGTCGGACATGCTTCTCATTCCCGATCCGAATACGGCCTTCATCGATCCATTTCTTACGAGTCCCACGCTCGTGATGATCGGCGACGCCACCGATCCACCATCGCAAAAGCCCTATCACCGCGATCCGCGCCATGTGGCCAAGCGCGCCGAGGCTTACCTGAAATCCACGGGCATCGCCGACACGGCCTTCTTCGGTGCCGAAGCGGAGTTCTTCATTCTGGACAGCATTCGATTCGACTCCGCGCCACAGCACAGTTTTTATTTCATCGATTCCGACGAAGGCCGCTGGAACACGGGCCGCGAGAATGACGGCGACTATAAGAACCTCGGTTACCGCACGCGATTCAAAGAGGGCTACTTCCCTGTTCCGCCCATGGATCACTACCAGAATCTGCGCTCGGAAATGGTTCTGAAAATGATTTCCATCGGCATGGACGTCGAGTGCCAGCACCATGAAGTGGCCACGGCCGGACAAGCGGAAATCGACTTGCGCTTCAACACGTTGCTCAATTCCGCCGACAACATGATGAAATACAAATACATCATCAAGAACACGGCGGCGCAGGCCGGCAAATCGGTGACCTTCATGCCCAAACCGATCTTTTCCGACAATGGTTCGGGCATGCACACGCACCAGTCGTTGTGGCTCGGAGGCAAACCGCTCTTCGCGGGAGATGGTTACGCGGGGCTTTCGCAAATGGCGCTGTGGTACGCCGGCGGACTTCTCAAGCACGCCCGCGCGCTTTCCGCATTCATCGCGCCCGGCACGAATTCGTACAAGCGCCTGGTGCCCGGCTACGAAGCGCCCGTCAACCTGGCGTATTCGCGCCGTAACCGTTCCGCTGCGGTCCGCATTCCAGTCTACTCGGAAAGCCCGAAGGCCAAGCGCCTGGAGTTCCGGCCTCCGGATCCGTCATGCAATCCCTACCTTGCTTTCTCGGCCATGCTGATGGCGGGGCTCGACGGCATCAAGAACAAAATCGATCCCGGACAGCCGCTTGACAAGGACATCTTCGAACTGGACGCCGAAGAGGCCGCGAAGATTCCATCGATGCCCGGCTCGCTCGAAGAAGCGCTCGGGGAACTCCATAAGGATCACAAATTCCTACTCGAAGGCGGCGTGTTCACCAAGGAATTCGTCGAGCTCTGGATCAACTACAAGAAAAAAGTGGAGGCCGATCCCGTCCGGATGCGCCCGCATCCCTACGAGTTCCACCTGTATTACGACATCTAGGGTTGTGCCGCGGCCAAGCTGTCGCGGCTCGTGCCTTTGCTTAGGACCACCGAAACGCCCCCGGCCACGATGCCGGGGGCGATTTTTTATGCGCCAACCCAACGAATATAGGTGGGGAAGGTAAACGATCGCTTGGCTGTCACGCATGCTATTTCAAGCTCACCTCATGAAATGTCAAAGCTTGACATTAGTTACATCCGCTTCTATTCTCCCAATTAGAAGAACCAAGGAGTCCGACCAGACACATGGATCAGATGAATGTATCGGTCACAGACGAGCTCGTCGATTATGTCCGCAAGAAGGTGAAAAGCGGTCGATACAATAACGCAAGCGAAGTCGTGCGTGAGGCATTGCGGCGCATGGAGCAGGAAGATGCACGGGCTGTGCGCCTTGCGAAGCCAACTGCTGAGGATCTTCTTTCGGATTTGACCGAACAACAACTCGATGGCATCCGCCGACGAGTTCGTGACGGCATCGTGGCCATCGAGACAGGCAATTTCAAGGAATACGAGGGCCGTGCGGGCCTAAGGGAGCTCGCGGATCGCGTGAAGACCAGAGGTCGTAAGGGGCTGACTCCGCGGGGTGCCCGGCAGCGGTCAAATGGCCGATAGTGCGCTATAGAATCACGGACGACGCGGAACGCGATCTGAACGAAATCTTTCAATATTGGGCGGAGAGAACAAGTCTCACCATCGCAGACCGCGTAATCGATGGAATCGTCGAACGGTTCTGGCTGCTTGGCGAATTCCCTGGCGCCGGGAAGTCGTCAGAGGAGATCGCGCCTGGGGTTAGGTGCTTTCCGGCAGGCGAATACCTCATCTATTACCACAGGGCGCGGAAGTGCACCGATATTCTGCATATCTTTCACGGCGCAAGAGAACAGTCGAAAGCCTTAAAGAGAACCAGAAAATTCGGCCGGTGATCCTCAGACGCGGACGAAGCCCGCCCAAAATAATCTTGCGCATTTCTTGACGCTTCTGCAGTGCCTTGAGTCGCTGGGTGTGTTATTGTTTTCCATTCGCGTCAATGCACTTACAATCCACAGAGGAACATAGACATGAAGCCATCGTATAACGGCAGGGCCATTCCGTCCGACGGGCAGGCAATCCAGTATGTTGGGGGCAAATTCGTCATTCCTGACAGGCCCATCATTCCCTTCATCGAGGGCGACGGGACAGGGCGGGATATCTGGAAGGCGTCGCAGCGCGTGTTTGACGCCGCCGTCGAGCTTGTGTACGGCGGGAAGCGGAAAATTGCCTGGTTTGAAGTGTTCGCGGGCGAGAAAGCGTTCAACGAATTCAAGCAGTGGCTACCTGATGAAACGGTTGAGGCCGTGCGAGATTTCCGGATTTCGATCAAAGGCCCGCTGACGACTCCGGTGGGCGGCGGGATTCGCTCGCTGAACGTCGCGCTGCGGCAGATCCTCGATCTGTACGCGTGCGTGAGGCCGGTGCGATATTTCAAGGGCGTCGACTCTCCCGTAAAGCATCCCGAGCGGATGGATGTAATCGTTTTCCGCGAAAATACCGAAGATGTCTATATCGGGATCGAGTGGCGTTCCGGAACGCCGGAAGTGAAGAAGCTGCTCGAATTCCTGAACAAGGACATGCTCGGCGGCGGGCCAAAACAGATTCGCGGCGATTCCGCCGTGGCCATCAAGCCGATCTCGCCGTTTGGCACCAAGAGGCTGATGCGCCGCGCCATTCAATACGCGCTCGATAACAAGAAGCACGTCGTGACCATCATGCACAAGGGCAACATCCAGAAGTTTACCGAAGGCGCGTTCCGCGACTGGGGCTACGAACTGGCGGTCGAGGAATTCCGCGCGCAGACCGTCACCGAACGCGAGACCTGGATCCTCGGCAATCGCGACAAAGATCCCAACATTACCATCGAGCAGAACGCGGCTCTCGTCGAGCCGGGACTCGAACAGGCCACCGACGCATTCCGGAAATCGGTGTACGACGAGGTGAAATCGGTGCTCGACAAAATTTACGCTACGCACGGCCAGGGCAAGTGGAAGCAGAAGCTGCTAATCAACGACCGCATCGCCGATTCGATTTTCCAGCAGGTGATCACGCGCGCCGATGAATATCAGGTCATCGCCGCGCCCAATTTGAACGGCGACTACATTTCGGACGCCTGCGCCGCGCAGGTCGGCGGCCTCGGGATGGCGCCGGGCGCCAACATCGGCGACGGCTTCGGCTGCTTCGAAGCCACGCATGGCACCGCGCCGAAGTATGCCGACAAGGACGTCATCAACCCAAGCTCCGTGATGCTTTCCGGCGTCATGATGTTTGAATTCATGGGCTGGAGCGAAGTGGGCAAATTGATCGAATCAGGAATCGAGCGGACCATCGGACAAAAGCGGGTCACCTACGACCTCGAACGCTTGATGGAAGGCGCGACGAAGCTGGGCACTTCGCAATTTGCGAGCGCCATCATCGAGAACATGCAGTCGAAGGCAGTCGCAAAGTAGGTATCGCACCGGCGGCAGTGGCAGGCGCTTCTGCCGCATCTCACTTTCATTCTGAATATTACAGGAGAACGCACTTATGCGTAAGAAAGTCACGGTTGTTGGTGGTGGGTTTGTGGGCTCGACGACGGAGCAGCGCATCGTGGATCTGGAGCTGGCCGACGTGGTGCTGACCGATATTCTCGACGGGCCGCCCGCGGGCAAAGCGCTCGACATGGTGGAATCGACTCCCATCACGGGTTCGGACGCTCGTGTCACGGGAATATCCACGTCCTCGGGCGATTACAAGGAAACGGCCAACAGCGATGTGGTGGTCGTCACCGCTGGCTTTCCGCGCAAGCCCGGGATGAGCCGCGACGATCTCTTGAAAGCGAATTTCGACGTCATCAAGGCCGTCGTCGAACAGGTCGTGAAATATTCGCCGAACGCCATCCTGATCATGGTGACGAACCCGCTTGATGCGATGGTGCAGGCGGCGTTCAAGGTGAGCGGCTTTTCAAAGAACCGCGTGATGGGTATGGCGGGCGTTCTGGATTCAGCGCGCATGAGCGCGTTCGTGGCCATGGAGCTGGGCGTCTCGGTTGAAAACGTAAATTCGTTCGTTCTCGGCGGGCACGGAGATGACATGGTGCCGCTGCCGCGCTACTCGACGGTCGCCGGCATTCCCCTGCCCGATCTGCTTCCGCCCGACCGCATCGCGGCCATCGTCGACCGCACCCGCAGGGGCGGCGCTGAAATCGTCAACCTCTTGAAGACCGGTTCGGCGTACTACGCGCCTTCGGCCGCCGTGGTCGAGATGGTTGAGGCGATTCTGAAGGACAAAAAGAAGATTCTTCCCTGCGCCGCTTATCTCGAGGGCGAATATGGGATCCAGGGATTGTACGTCGGCGTTCCTGTGAAACTGGGGGCGCGCGGCGTCGAGCAAATCGTCGAGATCAAACTCACCGCGGAAGAGAAAGCTGCGCTCGACAAGTCCGCCGCTTCGGTGCGCGAACTCGTCACAATCCTCGGTGTTGCCTAGCAATTTGTAGGATAGGCTTCAGCCTGTCTAGGTTTAATTCCATGCACGCACTAACCCCGACAGGCTAAAGCCCGTCCTACAGAAACCTATCCATAAAATTTCAGGCGCGGCCAGGCTTGCTGCAGCGTCATTTTCGGTTTCCTGCAAATGTAGACGGGCAGATTGTTTTCCTCTGGAATCGCGTACTCGTTGTTGATCGTCGCGGCCAAATCGATTTCGTCAAATATCGGTTTCAAAACTTCGAGCGGCATTCCTACCGCGATGACCACTTCCCCGCTGTATTGCCGCGGTCCCCACAAGTAATAGTTGTTGTGTCCGCTGATCGCGTGCGGAAGGCCCAGCGCAGGCCCGAAATAATCGATTGCGCCGGCCTGCCCGTAATTTTTAGCGAGGATCGCGACTTGCGACTGATCGTTCGCCGTAAGCGATCGAAACACGCTTGCAACGGTCTCCACTTGTTGCGGCCATCCCATCATGTCGGCATACATCTGCGGCAATTTCCCGCTCGGTTCTTTTTCCACTTGCACGCGGTCTACATCCCAGAACTTGGCGTATGCAGCGGCGGCATCGAGGGGCAGAATCGGCAGAGCCAAGGGTGCAGCGACAAGCCCCCCAAACACAAGGGGCGTAAGGACCGCGGCCTTGAGCCAATTTCTTCCGTAGCTTTCAACCCATCTTTCGATCGCGACTGCGCCCGCCGCGAAAAGCATCGGATAGATGGGCGCCAAGTAATAAATTCGTCCGCGAAGGATCAGGAACTCGGCGAGAAGGAGACAATACGTCCACCCAAGAAAACGGAAGGCCTCGCCCCTGCGACTGCGCAGGAAAAACCACAACCCGACTATACAGATTGGCGCAGCCACGGGATGCACAAGGAACGCTTGCTGAACGATGAATTGCGCCCAGGTCACATGGGCGTTCTTCATCCGATCAACGTTCCGCAGAATTTCGACGGTCGGCAAACGGTTCCTCATCTCCCAAAGGAAATTCGGGAGAAAAATCAGGAACGCGATGCAGGCGGCGAGCCAGATCCACGGCGTCCGCAGCAGCGCGCGTTGGCGCGTCACCGTCATAGCGACGACAAATGCCAGTCCGAACATAAGCGTCGAGTGTTTATTCAGAATTCCAATTCCCGCCACCAGCCCGAACAAAAGCCATAAGCGGTCGTTCCTCGTGCGAATGATCCGCAACGAGATCGCCACGAGGGCCATCCAGAACACAGGCTCAAACGCGTTCATCGAAAGAAAATTATCCATGGTCAAGTAAATCGGGCAGAGCAGCATTGCGGTCGCGGCCAAAATTTGCGCATAGCGCCGGCCGCCGAGCTCGCGCACGATCCAAGCAGTGAGAAGTATTTTTGCGCCGGAGGACAACGCGGGAAAAAATCGCAGCGCGCGCAGGGAATCTCCGAACAGCAACCGCGAAAACTGGGCAATGACCGCGATGAGCGGGGCATGGTCCACGTATCCCCAAGCCAGGTGTTGCCCGCAGGCCGCGTAGTACAGCTCATCCCGAAAATAGCCGTAGCGCCCGTTCCACAATAAATGAACGAGGCACGCCGCGGCGGCGAAACACACGGCGACCGCCTCGTCCGTTTCGAGCCATTTCCAGCGGTCCAAGCTGACGGCGCGCACGGATTCCAGCGCGCCCGCTTCTTCCTGGACGACCGCTTCCCTCTTTTCTGTGCGAATGAAATCCATATCTTGGACTTGGTCTGTTTAGCTGAGGGATTGATTCTTGCAGACGGACGCACCCGAACTCGAAAACTATCCCTCAGGTTTGTCAGGACCTAAGACTTACTTCACCGGAGCGGGCGCCGCGGCGGCCGGGACGATCGTCGCTGAACGAATAGTGTCCAGCTTGGGAAAACCCTTTTCCAAATACGTGCGCCCGCGCGTGCTGATCAGGCCCTGGTCGGGTCCATGGCCGTCCGGCGCGCCCTCGCCGTAGCCGTTGTACAGCTTGTCCACCACTTCCATGCCGTCCGTGACCACGGCAAACGCCGAAAATCCGCTGCGATCGAGCGCCTCATTGTTGCCGTAATTGATGAACACTTGAGTCGTTCGCGTGTTCGGCCCCGCGGTGGCGAAAGAAACGAATCCGCGATGATTACTCTGCACGATGGGATCATCCTTGATGTTCGCGTGTTCCCAGACCTTGGAGACTTCGGGATACGCGCTGATTCCAAATTGCGCCATGAATCCCGGGAGAACGCGGAAGAAAGCCGCGCCATCGTAATAATGATGGCGGACAAGATTGTAGAAGCGGTCCGCGCCATTGGGCGCCCACGCGCGCGCCACATGGATCGTGAATTCGCCCTGTGTGGTCACGAATTTCGCGTCATATTCCGCAGGCGCCTTTGCGCGCAGCGTCGCGGGCTGCAGCAGCGCCGGGTCATACTGCGTCGTGCTGGCAGCGGGAGCTTTCGCTGCCGTCGTCGGCTTCTTTGCCGGCGGCGGGGTTGGCGTCTGGGCCCCCGCGGCGAGGGAAACGGTAAAACAGATGCAAGTCAGCACTGCAATTTTATAGACGTAGCGCATCTCAAAATTCTCCAGTGGAAAGGAACGGCGCATATTATGCCGCTATTCCTGTTTTCTGACTAGCCCGCATATATGGTCATACTTGGGTTTTGTAGCGCCGGTGCTACGAACTCCCTATCCGCTCCGCATCGGTCAACACGCGGAGCGTATTCTCTCCGAGAATTTTCCGGATGTCGGCTTCCCCGTACCCGCGCCTGAGCAAGCCCTCCGTCAGCCGGGGAAATTTCGACGCGTCTTCCATTCCGGCAGGCATGAACGCGCCGTCGAAATCCGATCCGATACCGACGTGATCCGCGCCGGCAATGCGCGCGGCATGATCAATATGGTCAATGATTTTCTCCCAGCTTACTCGAGGAAGTTTTCCGGCACGAACTGATTCATCGCTCCAGCGCTGCCCCGCGATCAGTTTGCGCGCTTCATTTTCTCCGAATTCTTCCTCAGCCGCTTCTTCGCGCGAATCGTTTTCCGCTGCGAGCGCTCGGCTGGCATTCGCATATTCCTGACTGAGGAACGAGTTGTGAAAAGTGATGTGAATCACGCCGCCTCGCGAGGCCAGCGCTTTGATCATGCCGTCATCGAGATTCCGCGGAGCATCGCACAGCGCCCGGCAGCAGGAATGAGAGGCGATCACCGGCGCGCGAGAGGTTTCCAGGACGTCGTAAAAAGTCGAATCGGAAACGTGCGAGATATCGACGAGCATTCCCAGCCGGTTCATTTCCCGGATCACTTGCTTGCCAAAATCCGTCAGCCCATTGTGGCGCGGGGCGTCGTTCGAGGAGTCCGCCCATTCCGTCGCCGCGTTGTGAGTTAGCGTCATGTAGCGCGCGCCGCGCGACTGAAATTCGCGCAGTACCGCGAGGTCGTCATTGATGGCATGCCCGCCTTCGATCCCCAGAAGGACGGCAATTTTGTTCTGTGTCCGCGCTGTTCGGACTTCTTCTGTAGACGTCGCAAGCGCCAAATCACTTTGGTGGATTTCGATTTGTTTCAGCGTAGCATCGAGCAGGCCCCGCGCACGTTGGGTCGCCGCGCTGCCCGTAACCTCTACGGGCACCCACAGCGCGAAGAAGACGGCGCCAATTCCTCCCTCGCGCAGCCTGGGGATATCGACGCAGCCTTCGGCGTCGCGCGTCGCTAAATCAAAATGGTCGAAGAAAAGGCGCTGCGGGGTATCCGCATGAGTGTCAAATACGAGGCTGGAAAAATGAATCTCGCGCGCCCGTGCAGAAATTTCGTCAGCGCGCATGCAGCTAGCGTACCACGCTTTTGGCAGAGTTACTTGCCGCGGCGATGAAAGGTGGCGTGCAGCAGGTCGCGGTTCATCTGCCCGATAAACTCAATGGGGATCTTCTTGGGGCACACGGCTTCGCACTCGCCGTGATTCGTGCAGGTTCCGAATTGCTCCTCGGACATCGCCGCCACCATGTCCGCGGTGCGCTTGTCGCGCTGCGGCTGGCCCTGCGGAAGCGAGTTAAGATGTGTGATTTTCGCGGCGGTGAACAGCATGGCCGCGGCGTTCGGGCAGGCGGCCACGCAAGCGCCGCAACCGATACAGGCCGCCGCGTCCATCGCGCGGTCCGCGTCGTCCTTGGGAACCAGTATCGCGCTCGCTTCGGGCGCAACCCCAGTGGGGGCTGTGATGAATCCGCCGGCCTGAATGATCCGGTCGAACGCGGAGCGATCGACGGCCAAATCGCGCAGCACGGGAAAGGCCTTCGCCCGCCACGGCTCCAGCGTCAGTGAGTCCCCATCCTTAAAGAAGCGCATCGAAAGCTGGCAGACCGTCGTGCCGCGGTGCCCGCCATGCGCCACGCCGTTGATGAGGAAACCGCACATGCCGCAGATCCCTTCGCGGCAATCGTGTTCAAAGGCGACGGGAGCTTCGCCCTTGGTCTGCAGATTCTCGTTGAGCAAGTCCAGCATTTCGAGAAACGACATGTCTTTCGTCACGCCCTGTACCTGGTAGCTGACGAATTTCCCCGCCGACTCGGTGTCCTGCTGCCGCCAAACTTTGAGTGTGAGGTTCATGGGCTACTTGTAGCTCCTCTGGGCAAGGTGAACGTGCTCGAAGGTCAGCGGCTCCTTATGGAGCTCCCACTGGCCGCCTTCTCCCTTCCATTCCCATGCCGAAACGAACGAGAATTTCTCGTCGTCGCGCAACGCTTCTCCGTCCGGGGTTTGGCTTTCCACGCGGAAATGCCCGCCGCAGGATTCTTCCCGCTCCAGCGCGTCGAGTGCCATCAACTCGCCAAGTTCCAGGAAATCCGCAACGCGCCCGGCCTTCTCGAGCGACTGGTTGAGTTCCTCTCCAGTGCCGACAATCTTCAGGTTGTTCCAGAATTCCTCGCGCAACGCAGGAATTTTTTGCAGGTTGGCCTTCAAGCCTTCCGCGGAGCGGGCCATCCCGCAGTTGTTCCACACCAGCTTGCCCAGTTCCTTGTGGATGGAGTCCACGGTCCTCTTGCCTTGAATGCCGAGCAATCTGGCAATGCGCTTGTTCACGTCTTCCTTCGCGGCCGCGAACGCGGGATGACTCGTGTCGACTTTCTCCAGCGAGCTCGACGCGATGTAGTTCGGAATCGTGTACGGCAGGATGAAATATCCGTCAGCGAGCCCCTGCATCAGCGCGCTCGCGCCGAGGCGGTTGGCGCCGTGATCGGAGAAATTTGCTTCCCCGGCCACAAAGAGGCCTGGGATCGTCGACATGAGTTGATAATCCACCCACAGCCCGCCCATCGTGTAGTGCACCGCGGGGTAAATCCGCATCGGAACCTGGTACGCGTTTTCTCCGGTGATCTCTTCGTACATGTCGAAGAGGTTCCCGTACTTTTCGCGCACCACCGATTCGCCCATGCGGCGAATCGCGTCGGAGAAGTCCAGAAACACGCCCTGTCCGCCGGGACCGACCCCGCGCCCCTCGTCGCAAACTTCTTTCGCCGCGCGCGAAGCGACGTCGCGAGGAACCAGGTTTCCAAAACTCGGGTATCGCCGCTCAAGATAATAGTCGCGCTCATCCTCCGGGATTTGCGTCGGAGGCCGCGTGTCACCCTTTTTCTTGGGGACCCACACGCGCCCGTCATTCCTCAGGGATTCCGACATGAGCGTCAGCTTGGATTGATTCTCGTTGCTCACCGGAATGCAGGTCGGGTGGATCTGCGTGAAGCAGGGATTGCCGAAATACGCGCCGCGGCGATGCGCGCGCCAGATCGCCGTGGTGTTGCAACCCTTCGCGTTAGTGGAAAGATAAAAAACGTTCCCGTAGCCGCCCGTCGCGAGGACCACCACGTCCGCCGAGAAACATTCGATCGCGCCAGTCAGAAGATTGCGCGTGACCACGCCGCGAGCCTTGCCGTTGACGATCACGAGGTCCAGCATCTCGCTGCGCGTATGCATATTGACGCAGCCCGACGCGATTTGCTCTTCCAGCGCTTGGTACGCGCCCAGAAGCAGTTGCTGCCCCGTCTGTCCCCGCGCGTAGAAAGTGCGCGAAACCTGCACGCCTCCGAATGAGCGCGTGTCGAGCAACCCTCCGTATTCGCGCGCAAACGGCACGCCCTGCGCGACGCACTGGTCGATGATGTTGACGCTGATTTGCGCCAGGCGGTACACGTTGGCTTCGCGAGCGCGGAAATCGCCGCCCTTCACCGTGTCGTAGAAAAGCCGGTGAACGCTGTCGCCGTCATTGCGGTAGTTTTTCGCGGCATTGATGCCGCCCTGCGCGGCAATCGAATGCGCGCGGCGCGGGCTGTCTTGAAAGCAAAAGCAATGCACGTTGTAGCCCTGCTGGGCGAGCGACGCGGCCGCGGATGCCCCCGCAAGCCCCGAGCCGACGATGATCACCGTGTGCTTGCGCCGGTTGGCGGGATTGACGAGCTTCATTTCAAAGCGGGCTTTTTCCCACTTCTTTTCGATTGGACCCGACGGAATTTTCGATTCGAGCATTTCTCTCCCCTCAGTGCAGCCAGCCGGCGAGCACCGAAATCGGCACCGAGATAAAACCAGCGAAGATGATGAGAGCCACAACCCTGGAAACGGCCCTCAGGCCTTTCGTATTGTCCAAATTGACCCAGCCCAGCGTCTGCAACATGCTCCAAATTCCGTGGTCGAGATGAAGACACAGGGCGCCCATGGCGATGATGTAAAACAGCGCGATCGGAACATTGGAAAAACCGGCCACTACGTTCTGATAAACCATCAAATGCTCAAATTGGCCCGGCTGAAATCCGACCAGGCCGCCGGTGAAGTGAAACAAGTGGAACACGATGAAAACGGCGAGCAGCGCGCCGCCCCAGCGCATGGTCAGCGCGCCCCAAGTGGTCTCCACATTTTTCCTGGACTCGTATTCAACCGGCCGCGCCCGCCGATTGATGAGGGTGAGTTGCGTGGCCGCGGTGATGTGCAGGATCGCGCAAACGAACAGCACGCTGCGAACGATCCACAGAAGCTGCCCGTAGCCAAGCTCCGGCCATCCAACCTCGCGAAGGAATCGAGAATAGGCGTTGATCTCCTCCGGGCCGGAGAAGATTTTCAAATTGCCCACCATGTGCATGATCACAAAGAGAATGAGCACGGCGCCGGTAACGGCCATGACCACTTTTTTGCCAATCACGCCGCTCCAAAGAGCCAGGAGTCGGTTCGGCGCGGCTTTCGTTGTCGCCGTTATTTCTGTCATTGCGGTGCTCCTGAATTCATTTCCATGGCTTTTTGCCGAAACCCTTCGCGCGCCTCACGCGCACCGGCACACTCCGTTCCATCCAACTTGAAACACTCAGCCGAACTATGGCAATTTCTTAATCTTCAGGTATGGAAATGTCCGCGGGGAAAATTGGCGAACCTCTTGAACTTCCACTTCTGTCGCAGGCATCCCGGCTCCGGTTGACTAGAAAATTCAGTATAGGTAATTTCCGCTGGTTTTTCAATGGCGATATGGTATTACTGAAATCCCCGTCGCTTACGCGGTCGAAATACTTTTTGCAGGAAAAATTGGAGAAGATTGATGCCGGATCAGCAAATTGCGGAGTTGGGATCGCTCGTCAGTACGATGGAAAATAGTGGAGCGGCGCCTGATTCCGAATCTTTGGGCAAGGTGGCAACCTTAATCGCAACGCTTTTTGACGTGAAAGCGGATGAAGTGGCGATCCTGAAGCTGATCCCCAAGTTCAAGAGCTTGAAATTCGTGATTCCCGAAAAATTTACGCTCGTGGGCACGATTCCGCTCACCAGCACCACGGCGCTCGCCGCGCGCACCGCCCGCGAAAAAAGGCCGGAACTGGTCAACAATTTCAGCACGGCGCGGCACGCCAATGTCTTTGAAGCCGTTCCCCTCGGACGTGACCCAGGAGAGTTGATTCAAAAAATCATGAGCGCACCGATTTTGGATGGAACGAAGGTCCACGGTGTGGTGCAAATTTCCCGGAAGGCTGCGTCCTTGTCGCAGGCAGGCGCCGATTTCACGCCGAAAGATTTGAACACACTGGTCACTCTCTCGCCCACGCTGGACCGTTTCCTGAAACTTTGCCAGGTCGAATGAGGATTGCTCCTTAACGCGAGCGCCAGTGGATGGTTTTCACTCTCGTTTTGGGCATTGTTCCGCGAAAGAAGCCTTGCCCGCCGTCCGCAGGTCACAACTTGATTACAATCTTGCTCTTCGGGCCTGAAAGTAATTGACACAGTAGTGTGTTCTTGTTACTTTTCCGCACGCCTTAAAGTTCGCACCAATTTTGGGCAATCATCTAGTCGTAGGAGGCACCGCACTCCGGCACCCCTAATGGCGTTCGTCGCGAAAAAGATCTACCTGACAAAAGGCGTGGGAAAGCATCGCGAGAGGCTCTCAAGTTTTGAGCTGGCATTGCGCAGCGCGGGCATTGCCGCGTGCAATATCGTGCGTGTGTCTTCGATCTTCCCTCCCAACTGCAAACTCATCTCACGCGCCGAGGGGCTGAAGCACCTCAAGCCCGGGCAAGTCGCGTTCACCGTGATCAGCGAGAATTCCACGCGCGAAGCGCATCGCTTGATCGCCGCGGGCATCGGCCTCGCGCTCCCCGCCGACAAATCGATGTACGGCTACCTCTCCGAGCACCACTCCTTCGGCGAAACCGAGGAGGTGGCCGGCGAATACACCGAAGAGCTCGCCGCCGAAATGCTAGCCACCACATTGAATGTCGAATTCGATCCGGATTTGTCCTGGGACGAGAAAAAAGAAGTCTACCGCATCTCCAACAAGATCGTCCGCACCATGAACATCACGCAGTCCGCGGTCGGCGATAAGCGCGGTCTTTGGACTACGGTCCTCGCCGCTGCCATCATGATCGGCGAGGACGACTGAGCAGCCCGCCTCCGGCAGTTCCGATAAAAACACGCTTCGAATTGTGAGTCTCTTCGTGCTACGCTTATATCGGCTCAGTTATTTTGATACCCTGTTAACCTCAAATCACTGAAGAGGGGGCCCCGATGACCGGTTTCCTCCATGCAGCGCCGCGAAGTGGCTCATGCTTTTCCCTGCTTGGAAATCGTGAGCTGCTAAGACACGCGAGTTCGCGCGCGCGACCCAATTTGTCTGCGTTCGTCACCACAGCGACCGTTGCTCTTTTTGTGGCGACCGCCTTGCTGACAGGGTGCGGTTCCGCAAACCTTTCCGGCGGCTCCTCCACGATGGCCCCGCCACCGCCGCCGGCACCGACTGCGGTTGTGCTCGAGATGGCGAGCACCGCGAACGATCAGTTCTCCCTGCTTGACCTCCAGATTGAGAGCATCGATTTGGTCAACCAGTCTGGCGGGACGGTAAATCTTTTTACCGGGCCCACGGCTCCCGGGCCCGGGACGCTGGAATTCACTCATTTGAACGGCGGAGCAACTCCTGTGCTGCAGGCGAGCGTTCCTTCAGGCGTCTATGTCGGCGCAAAGATGTCGATCGGATTCTCCAGGAGCGTTTGTATCGCGGTGACTCCGGCCGGCGGAATCTACTACGATGGCTTGGGCTACGGCGCCAGCAGCTTTCCCGAGGCCAACCTTTCTTCGCCGGTCACATTGAGCGGCAGGACGATGGTCTTGACGCTCAATCTGGAAGTCTCGCAGTCGGCTTCCCTTGCGAGCTGCGCGATCGGGAACAGCTGGGTCGTCACTCCTACCTTCTCCATGACGCCGGCCGTGATCGCCACCCAGCCAACGAGTCCCGAGACAGGCAAACTCGCCGAACTCAAGGGTCAAGTCTCTTCAACGACGCCCGCGTCGAATTCGATGGCCGTGACGCTCGTCGACAGTTTCCAGGGAAGCGGGCCGACGATGTTCAGCACCGACGCGCAGACGGCCTACTTCGGAGTCGCTGGGCTCTCCGGCCTATCGCCCGGCATGTTCGTGGACCTGGACGCCGCAATTCAATCCGACGGCTCGTTCCTGGCGATGCGGATCGCTGTTGAGGATTCCACTGCAACGAACGCCGCGATCGGCCTGTTGCTCTCCACCTCGGGCATTGCGCCTGCGTTCACGGTCGCGAATCGCCAGTTTCAAGGCGCCAGCCTCCCGGTACCCTTCTGGTCCTACTCGTTCTCGAACACCACGAACTTTCAGATTTCCAGCGAGTTCACGAACGTGCCTGCGTTGCCGTTTTCCGCCAGCTTCACGGGCGCGAACATGGTCGGCGGCCAAAACGTTTACGTTTCCTCGCTGAATTTCCCGAATGGCGGGTCCCCGTACACGCCTGCGACGACCGTGACTCTCCTGCCGCAGACGATCGACGGCACCGTCTCGTCCGTCTCGAACGACGGCAATTTTGACGTTTACACCGTAACGCTCGCTCCCTACGACTTATTTCCGACGCTGCCCGCGCAAATCGGCCTCGGCTACACGCTGAACGATCCGAACCAGGTAACGGTCTACGCCGATAGCAGCACGCAGATGCTGAATAGCGCGCCCATCGTCCCAACCAGCGTCGCCCGCTTCCATGGGTTGATCTTCAACGACAACGGCAACCTGCGTATGGACTGCAACCGAATCAACGACGGAGTGCCGGAATGAGCCACCCGGCAAGCGCCCAGGATGACGGCAAATCGAGGGGTGCGGTCGTCCGCAGCACAGCATCAAGCAGTCCGCCGTCGGCGACAAGCGCGTCCTGTGGACCACGGTCCTCGCCGCTGCCATCATGATCGGCGAAGACGACTAACGACGCCGTATTTCATTGCCCCTCAAAATCGTCGTTTGAATTCCATATCTGCCGAATCCGCAGGAAATGTTATGATTCGAGCGTGGCGGAAAAATTCACCGTTGGGCTGATTCAAATGAGTTGCTCCCTTGATCCGAGGGAGAATCTTGCAAAGGTGGAAGCTCGCATTCGCGAAGCAGCCGCGCGCGGGGCCCAGATTATTTGCACGCAGGAACTGTTTCGCTCGCAATATTTCTGCCGTACGGAAAATGCCGATTTGTTCGAGCTTGCCGAACCGATCCCGGGCCCTTCCTCGGAAGACCTCTCGAAACTCGCGCGCGATTTGAAAGTCGTGATCGTCGGATCGCTCTTTGAGCGCCGCGCCGCGGGGATCTATCACAATACGGCCGTGATTCTGGACGCTGACGGATCGCTCCTCGGAAAATATCGCAAGATGCACATTCCGGACGATCCGCTCTTCTTCGAGAAGTTCTACTTCACTCCCGGCG
>Ga0206810_1043_pt1 | contig 21142 bp, 17 predicted proteins | sample Alteio_BWOrgCont_56_FD_152889 | JGI IMG/M metagenome (GOLD analysis project Ga0206810, IMG submission 152889) | Enriched cells from forest soil in Barre Woods Harvard Forest LTER site, Petersham, Massachusetts, United States -... | ecosystem: Environmental > Terrestrial > Soil > Temperate forest >...
CCGCGCCCGTCGCTGCGGCTGCCGCGCCGACCAAGACCGGTGCAGCCCCCGTCGCCGCCCAACGTCCGGCGCCCGCGCCACGCGCCACCGCGCCGCTCGTGCCCAGCATCAAGCCGCTCGATAAAGTTTTGATTTACACCGCCGGGGTGGCCGGACTGGCCGCCATTGGCGGCGTGGTCTGGGTTTACCTGACTTTAAAAAACGTGGTTGAAAATTTCTCCAGTTAATCTTTATGGCTTCGCCTTTGATCATTACGCTGACCCAGGATAACTTTGAAAAAGAAGCCCTGCAATCCACCACGCCCGTGCTGGTGGATTTCTGGGCCGAATGGTGCGGTCCGTGCAAAATGATCGCGCCGGTGCTCAACGAACTGGCCGATGAATATCAGGGCAAAGTCAAAATCGGCAAAGTCAACGTGGACGAACATCAAAACCTGGCCGCGCAATATGGCGTCCGCGCCATCCCGACGTTGCTGGTCCTTAAAAACGGCCAGGTCGCCGAGCAGATGGTCGGCGCGAAAAGCAAACGCGATTTGAAGGCCAGCCTCGACCGCGTTGCCGTTTGAGCAATGGTGGCGTATGTCCTTTCTGGTCACGCCCGCCGAACTCAACCGTCGCGCTGAATTATACAACCAGCTTGGCGCCATGCTCGCCGCCGGGGTCCCACTGGTCAAAGCCTTGGAAATGTCCGGCAACCGCGCAGCCGTTCGCGGCTCCCGAAAAACCATTCTCAGCTTGATTGAAAATCTGCACGCCGGATTCACTTTCACCGACAGCATGCGGCGCGTGCAAGGCTGGATGTCCGAATTTGACATCGCGCTTTTATCCGTCGGCGAAGAATCGGGCCGCCTGGACGTCAGCTTCAAATTACTTTCCAACTATTATGCCACGCGCGCCAAGATCATCCGCGACACCATTTCCGGCTTGATCACCACCGTGGCGACGCTCCACGTCTTCCTGCTGGTTTTTCCGCTCGGGTTTTTGACGGCCTTTGCCATGGGCTTTTTCAACAACCAATATTCACAATGTGTTCCGTTCATCATCGAAAAAATCGTTGTCTTCGGCGGACTTTACGGAATCGTTTTATTTCTGATTTTCATCTGTCAGGGTAACCGGGGCGAAAACTGGCGTTCACGCGTTGAAGCAATCTTTCAAATGATTCCGATGTTGCGGACGGCGCAAAAATACCTCGTCCTGTCGCGGTTGACGGCCGCGCTTGACGCCCTGACCAACGCCGGGGTCGACGTCACCAAGAGTTGGGAGCTTGCCGCCGCCGCCGCCGGGTCGCCGCGCTTGAACCGCGAAATTTCCGAATGGAAGCCACAGATCGAAAAGGGCATGACCCCCGCCGATCTCGTCAACCAAACCCGCTATTTTCCAGAACTGTTCGCCAATCTTTATCACACCGGCGAAATCAGCGGCAAATTGGATGAGACGCTCAATCGGTTGCACGTCTATTATCAGGAAGAAGGCTTCCGCACGCTGCGACTTTTCACGCGCATCATGAACGGAACAGTGTATGGCCTGCTGGTGGCGATCGTGGCGACTCAAATCATCGGTTTTTACACGCACTATTATACGACCGCGATGAGCAATTTCTGATTTTTCCCGATGACATTAAATGAGATTTTGACGGATGAAGCATTGCGCCTGAACGAATTTCCCGTCGCGCGCGAAAAAGTTTTCCTCGCACACGCCGGGGTTTGCCCGCTGCCACGCCGCGTCGCCGAAGCCGTTGCCGAATGCGCGCACGCAGGCACGCTGGACGGTCAGGAAGCGTTCATGCTCCATCGCCTGGACGACGCCAAAAAATTATCGGCGCAATTGCTGAATTGCCAGGCCGAAGAAATCGCGCTCGTCGGGCCGACTTCACTCGCATTGAGCTTCATCGCCGCCGGGCTGAATTTTCGCAAAGGCGACAATATCCTGATTTATCACGATGATTATCCGTCGAACGTTTATCCGTGGCTGGCGCTCGCCGCGCAAGGCGTGCAAGTGCGCCTGCTCAACACGCGCGGCCTCGGCGCGGTCCGCCCCGTGGACGTGATGGGACAGGTGGACGAAAACACCCGGCTCGTCGCGCTCGCGTCCTGCCATTTCATCAGCGGTTACCGGCTCGAACACGCCGCCATCGGAAAATTTTTGCGCGAACGCGGAATTCTCTTTTGCCTCGACGGCATCCAGACCGCCGGCGCTTTTCCGACGACCGTCGAATATGTTGATTTTCTCGCGGCGGACGCGCACAAATGGCTGCTCGGCCCGTGCGCGGCGGGAATTCTTTACGTTCGCCGCGAGTTGCAGGAAAAACTGAATCCGCCGATCTACGGCTGGCACAATGTCAAATCGCCAAATTTTGTCGCGCAGGAAAAAATTGAATTCCGCGACGACGCGCGGAAATTCGAGGCCGGCACGCACAATCTGCTCGGGCTGACCGGCCTCATCGCCGCGCTGGAATTCATCCGGGAAATCGGCGTGGAAAATATCGCCGCCGAACTCGCGCGCAAACGCGCGTGGTTTGTTCCCGCGCTGCGGGCGAAAGGTTTTGACGTTTTGAATCCCGAACCGAAACCGGAAAATGCCAGCGGCATCACGTCCATTTTTCAGCCCGGCAAAGACCTCGCGCCATTGCACAAGAAACTGGCGGACGCCGGCATCACCGCATCCTTGCGCGCCGACCGCAAAGGCCAGAATTACCTCCGCTTCTCACCGCACTTTTACAACACCGACGCTGAATTGCAGCGTGCGGTGGAATTGTTGTGAGCTGCAGATGCAAGGTAGCGCACTCCATGAGTGCCGTGGCGGTCACAGGTTAAATTAAAACGGAGCGGCCCGTCCATGAATCCAGTTGATCGGTAGCGCCTTAATCCCGCTGGCTGAATTCGCGGATCATCGCCTTCCACCACGGCGCGAGTTTTTCTTCGGGACGCAGCCACGCCTGTTGATGCAGCCACACCATCACCCGCTGGTCGGCCATGACGGACATCCGTTCGGGTGGACGCAGTTTTTCCGGGCCTTCCGTCAATAATTTTTCGCCCAGCGCCCGAACCCCTTCGCTGCCCGCGCCAAGCCGGGTGAATTGCTCGGCATAAGTCGGGTTCAACTGTTTTTCGCGCAACAGCGAGACGTGAATCGCATTGACATAAGGATCCAGCACCGCTTCGGCCAGTCCGGCGTGGACGCGGGGCGGCGTTTTGTCGCCGGTCAGCTCATGGATTCTCATCCGTGAACGCAGCGAAACGATTTCCACCGGCGGTTGAGTCTCTTCCGGCGTCAGAAAAATTCCGAGGCTGCGCGCGCGCAATCCGAGGCTGCGGCGGCTGGTCAACACGCTCAGCGGAATGGAAAAGACCATGCCCGCGAGCACGGGCGTGAACCACCAGAACAAAGTGGTTCCGAGCCGCCACATGAACGCGCCCCAGACAACACCGATGAGCGTATGGCCCCAATGCCGTTGCGCCGCGTAAAGCCAGCTCGTGCCGTCCGCGCCGCGTTTTTGCGCCGTCCAGCCAACGGTGATGCCCGCGATATTGGTCAGCACAAAACGGGTGTGCCAGAGCATCAGCAAGGGCGCATGCAGCGTGGAAAAGATGGTTTCGCCAAGGACGCCAACGGTGGCGTGCGCCAGCCCGCCGAACGCGGCGCGGCGCGGCCAGTCACGCGCGAGGTCAATGAGTGACAGCAATTTCGGCAGCATGATGACGACCATGCAGATCACGAAAATCAAAAGCGCGTGCGCCGTGCCGCTCCAGTTGGCGAGATACGGATTGAACGCCTGCACGGGAATATCCGAAAGACCGGTGAATTTTTGGTACCAGTAAATCCAGTTGAACACGAGCAGGAACGCGAGCCACAGCGGGCCGGCGAGATAACCAAAAATTCCCAGCAACAAATGCAGTCGGCTCACGCCGCGCAGCCCTTTCGCGAACAATACCAGGCTGTGTTGCAGATTTCCCTGACACCAACGGCGTTCGCGTTGCGCATTTTCGATGAGCGCCGGCGGCGCTTCCTCGTAGCTGCCTTCCAGATCGTAGGCCAGCCAGACCTCCCAATTTGCGCGCAGCATGAGCGCCGCCTCGACAAAATCGTGGCTCAAGATCTGGCCGCCAAACGGTTTGCGGCCCGGCAGTTGCGGCAGGTCGCAAAACTGCATGAACGGTTCGGTGCGGATGATGGCGTTGTGCCCCCAATAATTTCCGAGATCGAGCGCCCAATAATTCAAGCCGGCGATAAAAACCGGCGCGTAAAGCCGGTTGGCAAACTGCTGGATGCGGCCAAAAAGCGATTCCGCATTCACGAGCGCGGGAACGGTTTGGATCAGGCCAACGGTCGGATGCGCTTCCATCAATTTCACCAGGTCCACGAGGGTTTCGCCGCGCATGACACTGTCGGCATCACAGCAGATGAAGTAGCGGTAGCGGCGCCCCCAGGTGTTCAAGAAATCGCGCACGTTGCCGCTTTTGCGTTCCTCGTTGAACAACCGGCGGCGGTAATAGATTTTGCCGAGCGCGTCGAGGTCGCGCACCAGGTCGTGCCAGCGACGTTCCTCCTCGACCCATTTGTCCGGGTTGGTGGAATCGCTCAAGATGAAAAAGTCGAAGCCTTCGAGCTGGCCGGTTTTGGCGAGCGATTCGTAAGTTGCGCGCAGCCCTTCATAAACGCGGACGGCGTCCTCGTTGTAGACCGGAAAAATGATCGCGGTGCTGACGCCGGAAATGTTCTGCCCGCGAAAATCTTTCAAGCCGGTGATGCGGCGGTGCGTGCCGAAAATACGGATCAAAAATCCGTAGACGCCGTGCATGCAACCGATGGCCGAGAGCAAAAATAAAATGACAAACAGCGCCATCAAGACCGTGCGCGACGCCGACCAGCCGGTGCGCCAGAGCAGGTCGGCGAACAGCATGGAGACCAATCCCGTCAACAAGACCGCCGAGGAATAAAAAAGGAAGAGCCGCCAGCCGCGCCGGATGCGGGACGCGGACGCCACGGAGATGTTCGGGAGCTCAGCCATTTTGCTTGAACCAATCGATCAACAACGACCAGCGGTCTTTAACCTGCTCAAATCCCCCGTGCGTGAGCCAGAAAATGGCGATGAGCAGCAGGGCGAATAAAATCCACGCCAGGGCCATGCGCACATACGGAAATTTTCCGAGGTTGGAAAGCGTGGTGATCGGGCCAAGGTCAAGCGGACGCGGCGTCATTTTGGACAATTGAAAATCCGGCCCGGCGAGCAGAAAAGTTTCGCGCATCGCGCCAACAAATTCTTCCGGCCACGGGCTGGGGCGCAAAAACTGATCCTGCCATTTGCCCGGCATGTCGGCGAGCAGCAGCGCGAGCCGCCCGCGCGTGGAAAGCATCTGGTCGGAATTGGCGGGCGATATCTGCAGAACTTCCGCGAACCAGCCGGTCACGAGCCGTTCCATTTCCTCGACGGCGAGTTCGGTGGCGGAGCGTTGCGGTTCGGCCGGCGCGCGTTTCTGGGCGCGTTCGAGCACACGCAACACGAGCTGCCCGAGCAGCGGCTTGTTGCGGATGCGCAGCGCGTGAAAATAGTTTTCCACCTTCGCATACGCCGCGTTCCATTCTTCCAGTGAACGTCCGGCGATCCCGCCGGAAACGTCGGTCAAAATTTTTAAGGCGGACTCCATTGATAGGTCCAGGTTTCGCTGGCGATCTCCGCGCCATTATGCAACGTGCAGCGCACGTCCACCGGATCATGATCGCCGGATTTGGGCTGCATGGTCAAATACACGCGCCAGGTGCCGGCGATGGTGTTGCGCACCACATAATTGTCCACAATGGCGGCATTCGGACTGCAACTGGCGATCGCCGTGGGCGGTTTTTCCTCGGGGATCGCGTCCAAATTCGGGCCGTCGAAATCGATCACAAATTGCCGCGCGTTTGAAAATCTTGCATCCGGGCCGATGCGCGTGGCCACGACTTTATTGTACGAAATTTTCAGATCCGTTTCCCGCGTCCACTTCATCGTATAACCAAAACGGAACGGCTGGAGTGGCGCGGGTTTGATTTTGGGATCCCAAAACGCGACGATGTTGTCGAGGCCTTCGTAACTCGTGCTCAATTCCACCAAGTGCAGGTCGCCGTCGCCCCAATTCCCGTGGGGCTCGATCCACACGCTGGGCGTGAGTTGATAAAGGTTGAACATATCCTGATACGCCGAAAAATCACGTTCGCGCTGGAGCAGGCCAAAGCCGCGAATATCCGGCGCATGAAAAACCTGGTGGCGCATCACGGGCGGATTGTCGAGCGGACGCCAGAAAACTTCGCCATTGCCCATGTGAACCAGCAGGCCGTCGCTGTCGTGAACTTCCGTCCGATAATCATCCGGCTTGTGTTCGGTGTTTTTACCGAACCAGAACATGCTCGTCAGCGGCGCAAGGCCGATGGTGGCAATGGCTTTCCGGCTGGGATTGACCGCCTGGATCATATTCGTCGTGCGCAGATACAAGACGGCATCCACATCGCAAACGGTCGTTTCGCCGGGACGAATGAGAAATTCATACGCACCCACGCAACTCACGCTGTCGAGGATCGCGTAAAGCCGCAGTTCCGTATCGTCGGCATTCGGCTTGCCCAGCCACCAGTCGGTGAAAATCGGAAATTCCTCGGGCCGGTCGCCTTCGCCGCAGTCCAAGGCCAGACCGCGCGCGGATTGGCCGTAATGCTGGTCCTGGCCGAGCAGCCGGAAATAACTCGCGCCCAGAAACGCGCCGAGTTCATCAAATTGATTCGTCCGGTTCAGCGGATACAAGATGCGGAAACCCGCATAACCGGTCTTGGCCGGAATCTGTTTGGCGATGTTAAGTTTGCCGTAGTCAAAAAAATCCTGCACGAAACGGATCGGCTGCGTGTGCGTCAGCGTGAATTCATGGACCTGAACCGGCTCCTGGTAAAGATAGCCGGGATGGAAAAATTCGACGCGGAACGGCAGGTTGTCCGCCGACCACAGCGCCCGGTCGCGGCGAAAACGGATTTCACGATATTTGTCGTAATCAAGATTGTCCTGCTGTAGAACCTTGGGCAAATCCGCCCGGGGCGAATGAAACGGCTTCTGCGCGCGCTCATAAGCGCGTTGCGCCACATAGTCGAGATTGACCTCGGCCGATTCCGCACCGGCCCAGGCCGGCGCGGCCAAGAGATTCACAGTCAAAAGCAACAGCCAGCAAAGTCGCGACATCAAAACAAGGAGAAACCAAACCAGCCTGTTTTGCAAGCGTTCCGCAGCGCACGAAAAATTGGCGGCGGTAAAAATGTCAATCCAAACTTCACCGGCGGCGGCTGACACGCTGGAAAAGATTTTTGTTGACGAATCAAACAATTGTTTGAATTATCTGTTTGAAACATGAAAGTCAAACTGCCAGCCGCACCGGACAGCCAGAATCAGGACGCGACGCGTCGCCACCTTTTGGAAGCTGCCGGCGAAGTTTTTGCTGAAGTCGGCTTCCGCGCTGCGACGGTGCGGGAAATCTGCCAGCGTGCGGGCGCGAATGTCGCCGCGATCAATTATCATTTTGGCGACAAGGAAACGCTTTATGTCGAAGTGCTGCGTTACGCGCACGGCAAGGCGCTGGAAAAATATCCACTGCTGCTGGCGGTCGGCGAAACCGCCCCGCCGGAAAAAAAATTGCACGCGTTCGTCCATTCACTGCTGTTGCGGATTTTTGACAAGGGCCCGACCTCGTGGCATGGCCGGTTGATGTCCCGCGAAATGATCGAGCCGACGGCGGCGCTGGATTCGCTGATCGAAGAACGGATCCGCCCGATGTCCAGCGTGCTGTGGAAAACCATCGGTGAAATTCTGGATTGCCCGCCGACCGACGAACGCGTGCTGCTGTGCGCGTTCAGCGTGACGAGCCAGTGCGTTTTTTACAATCACTGCCGGCCGGCCGTGGCGAAACTTTTTCCAAAACTGCTGCCGCACGACACGGCGGGCATTGAAAGTCTGGCGGCGCACATCACCCGTTTTTCGCTGGCGGCGATGAAGGATTTTTCCACGAACAAAAAATGATTTTCTGCACCATGAAAAAATTGAAGCTGGCCGTTCTGCTGGCGTCGATCAGTTTCGCCGCCGCGATCAATTCCAGCGCGCAAAACACCGACACCAATCTTCCCGCGTGGCTGACCCGGCCGTTGTCACTGGTCGACGCATTGAACACGGCGCTGCTGCAAAATGCGGCGATCCTTGAAGCGCAAAATGATCTCGAAGATTCACACGGTTTAGTGGTGAAAACCCGCGCGGTGGCCTTGCCACAATTGAAGGCGACTGGACAATACAAATACACCGACCCGGATGACATCGAAGCCATTTCCATCCAAAATTATTCCATCAGCACACCAGATCAAAACTGGAATGCCGGCATCCAACTCGTGCAATCCGTTTATATGGGCGGACGGATGGTTGCTGCGTTCAAGGCCGCCGACGCGACGGAAAAACAAGCGCTGGCGGTTTATCAAACAAGTGTGGCCGACGCTTTGTTGAACGTGCGAATCGCGTATTACGATGTGCTGCTCGCCGCGCAGGAAATCACGGTTCACGAAGCTTCGGTGAAACTTTTGGAAAAGGAGTTGGACGACCAGCAGCATCGCCTCAACGCTGGCACCGTTCCAAAATTCAACGTACTGCGCGCCGAGGTCGCCGTCGCCAACGAACGTCCGAATTTAATCCAGGCACGGAACAGCTATCGCATCGCCAAAAACAATCTGGCAAATCTGCTCGGCTACAATCTGCCGCATGAAATCTGGGAGGATATTCCGTTGAATTTGACGGATGATTTTGACGCCACGCCCTACCAGATCAATCTGCCCGAAGCCATTCAACAGGCGCTCACCCGCCGCACCGAACTGCTGGCCTTGCGCAAGAACATGGAATTGCAACAACTCAACATCGTGAACGCGAAAGCCGGTTACAAACCGACGGTTTCCGTTTTTGCCGGCTACGACTGGCACAACGCGCAATACACCCAACCGGTGACGCTCGATCATGACTTCGACGGTTGGAATGCCGGCGCGCAACTTTCGTGGAATATCTTTGACGGCGCGTTGACTTACGGCAAAGTCAAACAGGCGCAGGCGCAGTTCGATAAATCGAAAACCGTTCTCGACGACCAGGCGCGCCAGATTGAATTGCAGGTGCGCACGGCCTATTCCGATTTCATCCAGGCGCGCGAAACTTTGGATTCGCAGCAAAAAGTTCAGGAAGAAGCCGACGAGGCGTTGCGCGAAGCGAAACAACGCGCCGAGGCTGGCACCGGCACGCAACTCGACGTGCTCGACGCCGAAACGTCGCTCACGCAGGCGCGCACGACGCAAATCCAGGCATTGCATGATTACTCGACGGCACGCGCCAAATTCGACCGCGCCATCGGCAGCGACCTTGTGCCGGTAAAATAATTTCCATTTGCCGATTGACGGCAGCGATGGCTTTCGGGATTTTGTCGCGCTATGGCAAAGATTCAACGCGCGCTGATTTCCGTTTCCGACAAGGCCGGATTGGTTCCCTTCGCCCAAATCCTCGCGCAGGCGGGCATTGAAATCATTTCCACCGGCGGCACGGCCAAAACCTTGCGCGAAGCGGGATTGACCGTCAAAGACATCAGCGAATACACCGGTTTTCCCGAAATGCTGGATGGTCGCGTAAAGACGTTGCATCCGAAAGTCCACGGCGGTTTGCTGTTCATTCGCGGCAACGAAACTCATGAAGCGGCGGCAAAAACGCACGGCATCACGCCGATTGATCTCGTCGTCGTGAATCTTTATCCATTCGAGCAAACGGTCGCGCAGACGGCGGTGAGCCTGCACGATGCGATTGAAAATATTGATATCGGCGGCCCTTCGATGCTGCGCAGCGCGGCAAAAAATCACGACAGCGTCACAGTCGTCGTCAGTCCGAAAGATTACGACGAAGTTGCCAGACAGATTCTGGCGGCGGGGAAGACGACCCTGGCATTGCGCCGGCAACTCGCAGCCAAAGTTTATGCGCGCACGGCGGCTTACGATGCCGCCATCGCCGCGCATTTGCAGAAAGAATTTTCGGCGGACCAAAATTCGTTGCCGCCAGCTTTGACCATTTCCGCGCCGCTCGCGCAGCCGTTGCGTTACGGCGAAAACCCGCATCAAGTCGCCGCGCTTTACGGCAAATTCCACGAATTTTTCCAACAGCTTCACGGCAAGGAACTTTCCTACAATAATATTTTGGACCTGACGGCAGCGGCGAGTTTGATCACCGAATTTGAGAACGATCCGCCGACGCTGGCGATCTTGAAACACACGAATCCCTGCGGCCTCGGCCAGGGCGCAAACTTGCGCGAAGCCTGGGACAAGGCGTTCGCCACGGACAAACAGGCGCCGTTTGGCGGAATCATTGTTGTCAATCAACCGCTCGACGGTACATGCGCCGAAGCGATTGCGGAGATTTTCAGCGAAGTCATCGTCGCCCCGGATTTTTCAACGGAAGCGCTGGCAATTCTACAGCAGAAAAAAAATCTGAGGCTCCTGAAAATCCTGAAAAATCCCACCGCAGCGCAACCTTGGGATTTGCGCGGCGTGGGCGCGGATTCATTTTTGCTCCAGCAACGGGATTTGAAAGCCGCCACAATCGGGAATTTGAAAATCGTGACGCAACGCCGACCAACCGAACAAGAAATGCGCGCGATGTTGTTTGGCTGGCGTGTGGTCAAGCACGTTAAATCAAACGCCATCGTTTATGCGGGCATTGACCGGACGCTCGGTGTTGGTGCCGGCCAGATGAGCCGCGTGGATTCGAGCCGCATCGCGGTTTGGAAAGCTGGCGAGGCAAAACTTTCACTCAAGGACAGCGTGGTTTGTAGCGACGCATTTTTCCCGTTTCCCGATGGTCTCATCGCTGCGTCCGAAGCCGGCGCAACAGCGGCCATCCAGCCCGGCGGTTCCGTCAAAGATGCCGAAGTCATTGCCGCAGCGGATGAACGCGGCATGGCGATGGCCTTTACCGGCACACGCCATTTCCGGCATTAGAGCAGTTCCATCAAATCTGTAGCGATGAGCTGATGGTCCTGACGGACAGCGCTACATCTTTATTGTCAATCCTCCGGGATTCGGCTGGCGAAAACGCCCGCTCCGCTATTTGTTCAGCGAACGAGCCAGCAGATCAGCGCCAATTGAATGGCGGTGACGGTCACAAGCAACGCCCAGACAAACATTTCCCGTGTGCGCAAGCCACGCAATCGCGCCGGGGCAAGCCAGAATTGGATTTTGGCCGAGCCGCAAGAAATAATGTCGCCATTACGCAATCGCGTAGATTTTTGGGGTTGGCCGTTGACGGTGGCCAACGCGTCGGCAGCCGTTTCCAGCGTGAAGCCTTCTTCTTTTTGGAATCCGAACGTAAGATGTTTGTCCCAAATCCCGGGTTCATCAAGGCATAGATCATTTCCGGCAGCCCGCCCGATGTAAAAAGGAAAATGGCGGACGACTTGAACATCGCCTGCCATTTTGCCGGAAAGAATGCGGAGTTGAACCATCAGAAAATACGGCGCGCGACCTGGATCTGGTCACCAGGATATACCTCCGGATCCGGGGCATCACCATTGAGCACGTCTTCACAGTTGACCTTGATCCGCTGGCCGTTCGTACGGATGAGCACAACCTTTTTGTGATTGGCAAAATCCGTGAAATCACCGGCGGCAGTGATGCCACGAGTGACGGTCATGCCCTCGCGGTAAAGCTGTTCACCCGGATGTCCAACCTCGCCCCGGACATAATAAACACGCTCACTGGTGGCGGTAACCGTGACGGTCAGGTGAGTGTAATATTGCGGAACATAGGCATCATAAATATCGTGCTGCAATTCGCCGGTCGTTTTCCCCGCCGCTTTGATGGAACCGATGTCTTGGAGCGTAATCGTGCCATCTCCCTCGATGGCTTCTTCATGTGGCGGAACCTGGGTAGGCAGACCATCAAGATTCACAGTGATGGTGTCGCCGACATGCAAATGGGAAACATCAGCACCGGGATCGTGATTGACATCCGGCTGATAGGGCGAAGCACATCCGGCGAAAAACAAACTGAATATTGGCAACAGGCAGAGCAGACTGTAGCGCATCCAATTAGAATAACTTAAATTCATGGGCGATAATACTCGGATATTTACCACAGTAATCAATACTTTTGTTTGATGCTCACTTCCGTATCGCCGCTGCCGGAAGCTTTGGCCTTGGCTTCGGCTTCTTGTTCATCTGCGCTCCGGGAATAATAATAATCATGATAGTAGCCACTGTAGTAATAGTAGCCTTCGTCCTGTGACATGTTGATGTTGTTCAGGACAATGCCGACAAAATTGCCACCGACTTTTTCAATCATCTGCTTGGCGCGGATGGTCATCGGCTGCGGGTAGCGACGGTATTGAATGACCTGCATGACGAGGTCAACTTCGCTAGCGAGCACCGAAGCGTCGCTCACACCCAGGATCGGCGGTGAATCAAAGAAAATAAAATCGTAGCGTTGCTTGAGTTCGTTGATCATCTCCTTCATCTGGGCTGAACCGAGAATGCCCATGGCGCTATTGGGCAGCTTGCCACTCGGCATGAAATCAAGATTGGGAACGGGCGTTGTTTGCACTACTTCAGCAACGGTGTTTTGCTTGAGCAAATAATTCGTGAGACCGAGGTTGTTCGGCACCTTGAACAATTTGTGCAGGGTCGGACGGCGCAAATCGGAATCTACAATCAATACCCGGTTGCCCGCCTGGGCAAACACCGTTGAAAGATTGATGGTGGTCGTGGACTTGCCTTCGCCCGCGCCCGCGCTGACGATGACAATGGTGTTGAATTTCTCGTCGCGGCGCGAAAAAAGCAGGTTGGTGCGCAATACGCGATAAGCCTCGGCGTTTTTGCTTTCAGCCCCCTCCTCCAGCAGATAACCGATGTTTTGTGGAATAACCCCCAGAACCGGCGCTTGAAAAATGCGTTCCACGTCATCAATGGTCTTAACGCTGGTGTCAAGATATTCGATGAAAAATGCCAGACCAATGCCCATGATCAGGCCAAAAATAAGGCCAAGCGCGATGTTGAGCGGCTTGTTGGGTTTGACCGGGGACTTGCCGGGTTCAGCGGGATCCGTGAGCTGCACCATGGAGTTTTTGGGGATGGCCTCATCAACTTGTTGAGCATCAATTTTCAGATAGAGCAGCCGGTGCTGTTCCCGCAACTGATCCAATTTGAGCTTCGCGTCGTAATAAGGCTGGTTTTTAGCCGAGTTCACCAAATCCTCAGCCTTGGCGTCGTTGACTTCTTTAGTGATCTCATCAAGGGCAGCCTTCTCGGAATCCACTTTGCTGCCAATGCCCGCCATGAGACCATTGACCCGATCATCAATCTCTTGGTTCAAAGCATCCAGTTCAGATTGGACACGCAGAACCACGACATTGGTCAGCGAATAGTCATTGGTAAGAACCGCAAAGTTTTGTTGCGCATCATGCAATTTATCCAGCAAACCTTGGAGATCCGGGTCGGGGAAAACCGTTGGCAGCACGTCGCGAAGCTTCTTTACGCCATACGCTTTTAATTCGTTGTACTGACTGGATGCTTGCGTATATTCCTTTTCACCGTCCATCTTTTGCGAACTTAATGTGTGCATTTGCTCATCACTGAGCGTGGTGGTAAAAGTGGTGGAACCTGCCGTATCAACAATGCCAAGCGTCTTGCGCAAATTATCCACATTGGTCTGCACCGTTTGGATTTGCTGTTCTTCGCCATCGTATTGGTCATTCAAAGCCTTCAAGCCGGTGGACGTCAATTGCACCCGCGTTTGCAGCCGGTAATCCTTGTACGAATCAGCGATGGCATTGGCGATTTCCGCCGCCTCCTTGGGATCATCGCTATAGACTGTGATGGCAATGAGCTTGGTGTTGCGCACCGGCGTGAGCAACATGTTGCCTTTGAGAAAGGTCATTGTCTCGTCCGTCTTGAGCGTCTCACCGTTGTTATACTTTTTACCCCACTTGGTGTTCAAATCCAATGTCGCGATGACGTTGCTCAAGACAATCTCCGACTGCATGATCTCAAAGGTCGTCTGGATGAAATAGGGGTCAAAACCCGACATGGCGGCGGTCGGATTCCCATCCATGCCGGAAACGTCAAGCACATCCTGCTCCACTTTGATGCGCGCCGTACTCGCATAAGACTCAGGCAGAATGAAGGTGACCGCCGTGGCGATGATTGCGGTGATGAGAAAAACCGTGATAATGATCGCCTTGCGGATGCGAATCACGCGCCAATAATCCAAAAAATGCAATTGCGCTTCAGCAGCCGCCGGCGCGGGAGTTTTCAATTGTTCCATATCTCAAAAAATAACGGGAGCCTGACCAGTGTTGGACACGGCTCCCTTGCTTTACGTTCAAACCATGCAGCTTAAGTTTTCTCAATAACTTGCAGTCATGCCAATATAATATCGATTGCGTTCATACCCGCGACCAGCGACATCCGATTGAAGATCATCGTAATTGTATCCGATGTCCGCCGAAAGATTGCGGTTGATCTGGTAAGCAAGATTCAGCCCCAAACTATAATCCACATCCGGATCAGTGATGCCGCCCCCCTCATAATCAGAATATACAACTTGAGCCAGAACTGAACCAGTCAACTTTTCAGTAAAGCGATGGTTGATGTTTCCATAAAGAGTCGAACTTTGCTGATATAGCGACAAACTGGAACCAGATACCTGCGCCACATCCGTCGCATTGATGGTATGCGTGAAACCAAGTTGAGCATAGCTGCCCGGCAAATAGGTGTAGTTCAAAGACACATTCGCATAAGGCGACCACGAACCTGAACTTCCCACCGGGATATTATAACTATCCGTGTATTGTCCACCAACACTCACCGTGCCGCCCAAATTAGCAGTGAACTGATGCTGCAAACCAACATGAACCTGATGGGTGAGCGAATCGCGATCACGACTGTAATAGGTTATTGGCGGACCAGCAACTATCTCTTCATTCGCATTATAATCAATCCAATCCAAACTGTATCCGATAAAAGCCATCGTTTCCATTTGCAAATGCCATTGCAAATCAAGCCCGGCATTTTGATCAAAACGGTTCAACAACCCGGCATAACTAGCGCCCGAAGGATTGTTAAATCCAGTCGCCTGATAATCGTAAAAATCATTTTCGTAGTGAAGCGAAGTGCTAAACTGGCGAGTCCATTGAGTATTTAGCGCAATATTGAAATGATTGGCCACATTGTCGCCCTCAACACGATAAGGAGTGCCGCCACTGAGCAATTCAGGCTCCTGACCAACAGCAAACGTATCAGTGATGGTGGCCTTCCAACGCTCATCAAACGCATGATCCAGCCAGAAATCCATCTGGTGCGACTGGTCAATGGCATCTTGACGTAAAATCTGACGCTCTTGATACCAATAAAGACCGTAAGTATAACGAAAACCTATATCCGTTTGCTGAAGCGAAGCGCTGGTGGAAATAGAAGGACTCAACTCAATACCAAAGCTGCCTTTTTTAGAGGAGTCGGTGGTGGTAGTATAATTGTCATCATAGAACCCGCGCAGAGTCGCAGAAACAGTCCACGCCTTCGACGGCGCAGCCAATGTTGAATCGTCAGCCAAGGCTGATTGTAAACCAGCGGCACCAACAGCCACCAGCCCCGCAGACATAAAAAAATTCTTCATATTTATTCTGGTATTATATTTAAATCCCGGCTTTCGACCACCCGCACTCCTTGTTGTTCAAAAAGGAGACATTAACGGACAACGCGCAAACTTTATCAGCAATGCCAGCTTTTGGCAAAACTTTTTTTAAGGAAATGACGATTTTTTTATTCACAACCTTTTGCGTTTTCGGAATTTGCCCTATTTGTCACGCTTCTGCTTCAGCCGCCTCAACAGCAGCGGCAAATTTAGCGTGTTGATCACGTCAGTTTTTCCCAACCAGCCCTTGCGGGCAATGCCCGTGCCGAGCCGCAAAAAACCCGCGTGTTCATTGCGATGGGAATCGGGATTGATGACGCATTTCACGCCTTTGCTGGTGGCATAAGGCCAGTGACGCCAGTCCAAATCGAACCGGTGCGGATTGCTGTTCAGCTCAATCCACGTGCCCGTCGCAGCACACGCGTCAATCACCGCCGGCACATTCATCGGATACGGCTCGCGTTCCAAAAGCAACCGTCCCGTCAGATGGCCCAGCATGTGCACAAACGGATTTTCTGCCGCGCGAATCAACCGTTTGGTGTTCTCTGCCTCATTATTGGACGGAACATGCAAACTCGCCACAACCACGTCCAGTTCCGCCAATAAATCATCGTCAAAATCCAACCGGTCTTTCAAAATATCCACCTCGCAGCCGGTCAATAAACGAAAGTCGCTGCCCCGTTCGGAAAAGCCATCGTTGATTTTTTTTATCTCCTTGAGCTGTTCACGCAACCGTTTCGCATCCAGACCATTAGCCTGAAATGACGCTTTTGAGTGATCCGTGATCGCCCAATACTCAAGGCCGAGGTTTTCCATGTATTCGGCGATCTCGGCCAGCGTATTATGGCCGTCGCTCCAATTTGAATGATTGTGCAGTGAGCCCTTCAAATCCGTCCATTCGATAAGTTTCGGCAACGCATTTTTCTCGCTGGCGGCAAATTCACCGTGATCTTCGCGCAATTCCGGCGGCACAAAAACCAGGCCTAATTTCTCGAAAATCTCATCTTCGGTTTTGCACGGCACCAGCAATTTTAGATCACGCGTTTCTTCCTTCGATTTGAACAAGCCATATTCATTCAACCGCAAACCGCGCTGGATCGCCCGCTGCCGCATCACGATATTGTGTTCCTTGCTGCCGGTGAAATAAGCCAGCGCGAACGGAAACTCCGCGTCGCTCACCACACGCAAATCGCACTGGATGCCGCCCGCCAGCAAAACGCTTGCCTTGGTTTCGCCCTGGGCGATGACTTTCAAAATGCCCGGCTGCGAAACAAAAAAATCGATCACGGCCGACGGCTTTTTGGACGAAGCCAGCAAATCAATGTCACCGATGATTTCCTTGAACCGGCGCAAACTGCCCGCCGCGCTGCAACGGATCACTTCCGGCTGCCCGCGTAATTCCTCGAGCAACGGTTCGGCGGCGCGCCATGCGTGACCGAGCAAATGTTTGCTCGCATAAGTCCGTTTGCGTTCGATGCCTTCTAAAATGTTCGCCTGCGTCTTCTCGCCAAAACCGTCCAGTTCCGCGACTTTGCCGGATTGACAGGCCGCTTCCAATTTTGCGATCGAATCCACGCCAAGTTTTTTATTCAGCGCCTGGATTTTTTTGGGCCCCAGCCCGGAAATTTCCAACATCTCAATCAAGCCCGGCGGAATCGAAGCCTTCAATTCGTCGTAGTATTGTAATTTCCCCGTTTCGACCAATTCCGTGATCTTCTGTTCGAGTGCCTCGCCGATGCCTTTGATTTCGCCGAGCCTTTTTTCAGCCACAAGTTTGGCGAGTGGTTCATTCAGGCCCTCGATCGTCCGCGCGCCATTCGCATAAGCCCGTGTCTTAAACGGGTTTTCGCCCTTCAATTCCAGCAATACGCCGACCTCAACCAGGATTTCCGCGACCCTATCTTTGTCCATGCGCCAAATATGAAGCTTAATCCGAAAAGTTCAAATCCTTAACGTCAAGGTGCGCCGGCCTGCAGTCGCCCGGCATTAAACCCATTCAAATCTTCGCAGCTTTGCATCGCTGCGCCTTTGCGCTAAATTTTTCCGGTTGATTTTGAAATTGTGATCACGCGGAAAAAATTGCCGGTGGCCCTGACCATCGCCGGCGCCGACAGCGGCGGCGGCGCGGGCATTCAGGCCGATCTAAAAACGTTCGCTGCGCTCGGCGTCCACGGCACGAGCGCGATTGCGTGCTTGACCGCGCAAAATCCGAAACGCGTCCTGGCCATTGAGCCGTGTTCGCCCAAAATGTTGCGGCAACAAATCGTGGCAGTGTTTGAAGAACTGAAACCAGCGGCGGTGAAAACCGGCATGCTTTTTTCGGCGGAAAATGTTTCCGTCGTCACCGAATTTTTCAAAAACTCAAGATCCCGGACTCAAGCTCCAGAACTGATTGTCGACCCAATTTTCGTTTCCACCAGTGGCGCAAAGTTGCTGGCGCCGAAAGCGATAAAAATCCTGAAGGAAAAACTTCTCCCGCTCGCCACGCTCGTCACGCCGAACCTGTCCGAAGCGGAAGTTTTGATCGGCGGCAAAATCCTCTCGGTTGAGCAGATGCGCGCGGCGGCAAAAAAAATCCATTCACAATTTGGCTGCGCGGTCTTGTTGAAAGGCGGCCATTTGCACCGACCGCGCCGAAGCGGTTTCGACCGCGCCGGCGGAAAAATCCCGGCGGAAGCCGCGGACATCTTTTTTGACGGCAAGACCGAATTGCTTTTGACCGCGCCCTTTGTGGCTGGCATCCGCACACATGGCACGGGCTGCACTTATTCCGCTGCGATCTGCGCGGCGCTCGCTCTCGGCCACGATCTGCCAGACGCAGTCCGGATCGGGAAAGATTTCATCACGGCAGCGATCTCAAACAGCTACAGAATCGGCAGCCATTTCGCACTGGGAAATTTTTGATCGCGAGGATTGCCGGACCGTCGACCCTGAATTTTTGTTTGGGACGGCGACACGCCGTCCCTCCCCAATTTACAAATTCGGATAGCGTAGCCGGAAAAATTGCGTCGCGTTCGTTGCGTTCAACAAAAGATAATTCTGGCCGTTCGTGATGATGGAACCCGGAAGATTGTTTGTGCTCCATGCGCCAGCCAATAGATTTGTCTGCGCCTCGACCAAAAATCCCGCCGGATAAAGCGGCCAGGCGAGCGCGGCATTTGCGCCAACCCTCGAAGCATTTAACGTGTCCGAAAAAAATCCCCACGCCAGCGCGTAAGGCTCGGCGGCGCTGACAAAATTGGTGTCGACGATCGAAACTCCGCCGGCTTTCCACACCTGCAAATCGTAGCGGCCCTGGGCGAGTTGCGGCACATGAATGTGTTCGACATTATCCACGAGGCTGGTGCTGCACATGACCAGATTGCTGCTGGCACAGTTGTAAAGAAACAGGTTGAGATTGTTGATGTCGGACTGGTTTTGTTGGCGATTCCAGACAAGCGTGGCCGTGGCAGTGAACATCCCGCCGGGAAGGCTGTTGGTCACGTTGAAATAATAATGGTTGATGGCATCGTCAACCGAACTGCTGGTGTTGGTGTTGAAATCCCATCCGCTCAAAACCGCAATGCTGCCGCTCGCACCCGTCGGTGGATGCGCGTCACCGATGGCAACGGTTGTAGAAACGATATAACCATGTTTACCGCCGGCGAGTTGCTCGCAAGCATTAAAAATATTCACCACGCCTGCGCCGTAACGCGCATCAAGCGGTGAGGCGGTTGAATTCGTCCAATTCGCCGGTTTGACCGCGCCATTGAGCAGCAATGCCTTGATTGTCCGCAGGTTAAAGGCGGAATTGGTATCGCTGCCACCGTCGCCACGCAACGCCGCCTGCATCAGCACCGCCGCCGCACCCGAAACCACCGGCGCGGCACCACTGGTTTCTTCGGCCGGTGCGGTGATATCCGGCTTGCAACGGCCATTGTCGAGCGTCGGGCCGATGCTGGAAGCGCCGCCGTAAGCCGCGACGCCGATGCCATTGTAACTTGTTCCAGGCGGGCTGACCGAATCCTGATTATTCACGGCGGAAATGAAGAGGGTTTTATTTTGTGCGGCGTAATCGTCATATTCCGAATCGAGTTCCTGCTGTTCGCTGACCGGCATGGAACCAGCCCCATTGGTCTGGGAAGCGTTCGTGACATTGCCAAAAGTAAAACTCTGGTTCACGATCGGGTCACCGATGGCGGGCAGTGACGCGTTGGCGACGTAGTTCATGTAAAAAAAATCCGCGTCGAAATTATCCACATGGGCGACATTTGTAGCCACACCGTTTGGAACGCCGTAACAAATCTGCCCCACGCCATCCGCATGCGCCGACTCCGAGCTGATTGAATTCGGAAAATTAGTCGTTGAACCCGCAGCGGAAATATATGTGAACAAACTTGATGGCTGGCCGACCGCACCGGGATTGACCTCCCAATTCGTGCCCAAGTTATAATCCGCCTCCGGCTGGGCGACGGTGACGCCGCTGCCAGCCAGATTCGTCGTCACCGCCCGCAGTGTCGTCAGCCCGATGTCCTGCGCCTGCGCCACCGCGCAAAAAAATAAAATAGCGATGATTCCCGGGCGTGAATTCATTTTCACAAGTTTGTTTTTATAAAACACTTGATGCAATAAAGCATAATTCACCCGGGGTGAAATCTCAACCTCATGTCTGCGCGTCTGAATAATTCTGTTTAATTCCGCCCATTCCATCTATTTTGAAGGTGATGTCCGACACGCTCGTCGTCAATGAAATCTATTTGAGCCTGCAAGGCGAAAGCACTTTCGCCGGATTGCCGTGCATTTTTATCCGGCTCACCGCCTGTGATCTCCGCTGCTCGTATTGCGACACGGCCTACGCCTTCACCGAAGGCAAAAAGAAAACACTGGCCGAAGTTTTGGAAAAAGTTCACGCACTGGCCGCCCCATTCAAAAACCCATCACTCATCACCCGCCATTCATCACTGCCTTTGGTTGAGCTGACCGGCGGCGAACCGTTGCTCCAAAAAAACACTTTGCCGCTGATGCGATCGCTTGGCGACGACGGCTTCACGGTTTTGATCGAAACCAGCGGCGCGCATGACATCTCAAAAGTTGACCCGCGCGTTCATCGCATCATGGATTTGAAATGTCCCGCCAGCGGCGAAGTCGAGCGGAATCTTTTTTCCAATATCCCGCATCTCAAAGCCACCGATGAAATCAAGTTCGTCATCGGCACACACGAAGATTACGCCTGGGCGAAACAGCAGATCGCCGCGCATAAACTGGCTTCCATCTGTCCCCTGCTCTTTTCCTGGGTGCATCCGCTCACGCCGGAACAACAAAGCAAGATCCTGAAAAAAGTTCCCGCCGGCCTCACGCCGATTTCGCGCCGCGAACTCGCCGAAAAAATCATCGCCGACGCCCTGCCCGTCCGCTTTCAGATCCAGCAGCACAAAATCATCTGGCCGCCGGAACAGCGCGGAGTTTAG
>Ga0206810_1044_pt1 | contig 21142 bp, 14 predicted proteins | sample Alteio_BWOrgCont_56_FD_152889 | JGI IMG/M metagenome (GOLD analysis project Ga0206810, IMG submission 152889) | Enriched cells from forest soil in Barre Woods Harvard Forest LTER site, Petersham, Massachusetts, United States -... | ecosystem: Environmental > Terrestrial > Soil > Temperate forest >...
TGAGCGCCACCGCAAGGAAAGAGAGTTGAAAACTGGCATCGAACAATTGCTCCGGGTCGACGGCGACAAAGATCAGTGCCACCGCGGCAAGAATGTTCAGCAATCTCCCTTCCCCGGAAAAAGCAGCGCCCGACGCCATAGAGAGTCATGCCCGCAGCCGACCGCAGCACGGGCGCTTGCCATCCGGTGACGCCAGCGTAAAGCCATGCCATCAGGACGGTCAGGATCAGCGCCACGCCACGCGGAACGGCGCAAATCCGGAGGAAGAAGAGAAAAACAGCCGCCAGGGCCGCGACGTGGCTGCCCGAGATAACAAGAGCGTGGAAGGTGCCGGTCGATCGGTAATCCTCGGTCCACATCCGGTCGAGCTTTGCGGTAACGCCGATCAGTATGGCCTGCATCATCCCGTTCGCATAAGCGTCATGTGCGTACAGACGATCGAGGCGATCAAGCGCTGCGGAGCGGATGGCGAAGATGAAGCCCGCGAGCCGGTTGCCGCACGACCCGGGAAGCACGTGTACCTTCGAAGCGTCACCCGAAGCGTTCCAGTAGATCCTCTGGCGGGCGAGATAGTGAACGTTGTCGAAGCTGCCCGGATTGCCGTAGTTGTGCGGGCGGCGCACTTTACCCTGGAATTCGACGTGAGTTCCGTAGGGAAGATCGGGAAAGTCCGTGTGCGTGGAGAGAGAGACCTGGGCTCGTGCCTCCGGTGCCAGCTCAACGGTGAAACGCTCGCGGTCGGTCGCAATCAGAGCCGGGTCGACGACACAACCTTCGAAGATCGCGAGGGTGTTGTCGGGGACGCTCAGGGCCGGCGGCGCATGTGTGGGATGCGCCTGGGAGAGAATTACGCCGCCGAACACCAGTCCGGCGAGGCAGGTAAGAAGTGCGGCCCAGGGGGAGCCTGCAATGTACCCGACGACGGCCAACAACGCCAGAGCGCCGAGCGCGACGCATAGCTCCGCCTGGGGAAGCTGCTCATATCGGGCCATCGCCACCCCAGCCGCGATCGATGCGAAGGGCAACAGAACCGGCTCGTGAAAACGCACATAACCTTGTGGGGCATCCCCGTGTGAATTCTCAAAGAAATCACTCGCGGGAACGCACGTGAATTGGCATGGGAATATGGTGAATGAGTCTGGTCGCGAAGTTTTGCGACGATCCAAATGGCAGCTGGTACCCTCCCTCGTCTTCTGATCGATGTCTTTTCGATAGTTCTGATCGACCTCCTGCTGGCGGGCGATAACGCGCTGGTGATCGCACTGGCGGTACGCATGATGGCTCCCGAACAGCGGAAGGTCGCTATTCGGCTCGGCGCTGCTGCCTCTGTCGTCCTGCGCGTCGTACTCACGATCCTTGCGGCAAGGCTGCTTGGCGTCGACTACCTCAATCTCATGGGCGGAGTGTTCGTTATCTGGATCGCAGTGAGGGTTCTCTCGGATGCGAGTGCGCCGCCGCCCGTTCCCGAAGCTCGGGGGCGTCTTCTTGACGCGGTATGGCTGATTGTTGTTGCCGACATTACGATGTCAACCGACAATGTACTCGCGGTTGCCGGCGCGGCCCGCGGCAGCGTACCGCTGATTGTTTTCGGATTGTGTGTGAGCATCCCCTTCGTAATTTTCTCAAGCGATCTGATCGCCCGCCTCATGGATCGCTATCCCGCGGTCCTTTATTTCGGCGCGGCTATTCTCGGGAGAGTGGGAGCAGAAATGATTTTTACGGATGGACTGGTAGTGCGGACGTTCCATCCTTCCGAGACGCTGATTTACGCGGCTGAAGGAGTATCGATTTTGGGCGTCCTTGCCGTTGGGAGATTTCTGAGCGTGCGCGCTCGGGAGAAGGCCTCGGTTCCCGTCGAGGCGCTGCACGGGCGATAGCCGGCGAATCTGGACGTCAGTGGGTCGCCGGTCGCTTCTGATCCAGGTTCGGAAGGAACCCCGTGAGCAGACCGATCGCCGGCAGGAACGCGCAGACCTGGTAGACGAAATAGATGCCTGAGTGGTCCGCCAGTTTCCCGAGGTATGCGGCGCCAACTCCACCCATTCCAAATGCGAGGCCGAAGAACAGGCCAGAGATCGTGCCAATTCGCCCCGGCACCAGTTCTTGCGCGTAGACAATGATCGCCGAGAACGCCGAGGCCAGAATTAATCCGATTACAACGCTGAGAATGCCCGTCCAGAACAGGTTCGCCCAGGGCAGCATCAGAGTAAACGGCAGCACTCCGAGGATCGAACACCAGATCACATATTTTCGTCCGATGCGGTCCCCGATCGGTCCGCCGATAATCGTACCGGCCGCGACCGCTCCCAGGAAGATGAAAAGATGCAGCTCGGCGCTCTGTACCGAGACGTGGAACTTACTGATCAGGAAAAACGTGTAGTAACTGCTCAGGCTCGCGAGATAGATGAACTTCGAGAACATCAGCGCGATCAGGATCGCGAGCGAAAACGCGATTCGGGTTGAAGAAAGCGAGGCATGAATGAGGGCTTTCTTCGCCCGCGCCGCGAGACCGACTGACTCGCGATGCTTGTACCACGCCCCGACGTTGGTGAGCAACACAATCGCAGTGAGCGCCGCCAGAGTGAACCAGACAATGCTGTGCTGACCTCTCGGAAGAACGACAAACGCCGCAAGCAAAGGCCCCAGCGATGCGCCCGCATTGCCGCCCACCTGGAATAACGATTGCGCCAGTCCGTGTTGTCCGCCGGATGCCATCCTTGCTACCCGCGATGATTCGGGGTGGAAGACCGCCGATCCCATCCCGATTAATCCTGCGGCAACCAGAATGAACGCGTAGCTGGAAGCCATCGACAAAAGCGCCAGTCCGATCAGCGTGAAACCCATGCCGAACGGCAGCGAATAGGGCTTGGGCTTGCGGTCGGTATACAGGCCGATCAGCGGCTGCAGCAGCGACGCCGTCAGCTGGGTAGTCAGCGTAATCATTCCGATCTTCGCGAAATCGAGATGGAAGTTGCTTTTGAGGATGGGATAAATGGCCGGCAGCAACGACTGGATCATGTCATTGAGAAGGTGCGAGAAGCTGATTGCCGCAAGAATTGTAAATACGGTCCCTTCGGCGACCTGCTGCTTCGGTTTGGTTGAGTCGACCTGTAGAACGCTTGCGCTCATGACTTCTTTTAATTATCCATTCTGTTTATCGAGGCAGAAGGCGCGCGCAATCAGCTCGTAAGAGCGGCGCCGGGCTTCGTGACTGTGGAGGATGTTTACGATCAGAACTTCTTCCGCTTCGTATTCGCGGGCGAGTGCCTCGATGGCCCCGCGCACGCGAGCCGGCGAGCCGGTGATGATTCGCCGGTTGGCCGGCGCCTGTTCGGGCGTCAGCCCCTCCTCCCGCAAAAACTGTTCGGCGCGTTCCACGGTCGGCACCTGAATCGTGCGGCCGCGGAACAGCAACGTCATCATCATGCGAAAGCTGTATGAGAGCCGCTCCGCTTCCTCGTCGGTCTCCGCGCAAATGGCCCACGCGGCCACGGCTGTTCGCGGCGTTTCGACGCGATCCGAGGGCGTAAACGTTTGCTGGTAATAGCGCGCCAGTCGCGCGCCGTCAGGGTTAATGAAATCGGCGAAGACGTACGGAAGGCCGAGTTCGGCAGCCCACACCGCGCTATCTTGCGACGACCCGAGGAGCCAAAGCTCGGGGCTTTCGAAATGCACCGCCGCAAGGCGGGCGAAGCGCGTATCGGGATGCGGACGATTGGCGGTGAGCGCCATCAGTTCATCCAGTTGCTGCCGGAAATCGTCGGGCGCGGACTGGCGGCGGTCCCGTTGCAGCGCGAATGCGACCATCGGAGAGGTTCCAGCCGCGCGCCCGATGCCGAGGTCGATGCGCCCCGGAAAGAGCGCGCTCAGCATGCTGAAATTTTCGGCGACTTTGAGCGGGCTGTAGTGAGGCAGCATCACGCCACCGCTGCCTACCTTGATGCGCTCGGTAGCGGCGGCTATCGGACCGATCAGAACTTCGGGACTGTTGCAGGCCAGCCCCTGCGTCCCGTGATGTTCGGCCACCCAGTAACGCTTGTAACCCCGTTTGTCCGCCAGGCGCGCGAGGTCGACGCTGTTTCGCAAGGCATCTCCGGCGCTGGAACCTTCGGGAATTGGCGATTGATCGAGAACACTGAGGCGGAGCTTCGACACCTCTTTTTAAGATGCATCCCCGACGGCTCAGATTCGTGGATTGAGCGGGGTCTTCTGTACGCTCGCTGAATCGAAGTTGGACTCGTCGAGCCAGCGTTCGAATTCGCGTTTGCGCGCAGGCCACTCGGAGTCCAGCATGGAGAACCACGCAGTATCCCGATTGCGGCCTTTGACGATCATGTGCTGGCGGAAAATGCCCTCGAAGGAGAAGCCGAGCCGGAGCGCCGCGCGCCGTGACGGCTCGTTGAGGGCATTGCATTTCCATTCGTAGCGCCGATATCCCAGATCTTCGAAGATGTAGCGGGCGAGGAGGTACATTGCTTCGGTTGCGCCGCGGGTTCGTTGTAAGGCCGGGGAGTACATGATGTTGCCGACTTCGATGACGCGATTTCGCGGATCTATGCGCATGAGCGCCGCGCGCCCGGCCGCGAAAGCGCTCCGCCGATCGACTATCGCGTAAAACAACGGATCCTCCGATACCTCTTTGGAGCGCATGTTCTCGTCAAACACCTCGCGTTCGAAGAAAGGGCCGTCGTGCATATAGCGCCAAAGGGACTCGTGGGCCGCGCCGGCTAAAGCGGGCCAGAGAGCGTCCGTGTGTTTCGCAGCGTCCAGCGGTTCAAGGGTGACGGTGGCACCTTCGAGGGTGATTCGCTGCGGGCGAGGCGCAGGAAGGGAATCGAGAAATTGATCGAACAGATGAACCTCTCTCTATGCTATCCTCGCCTGCGAGTGAAAAGCCCGTCTGCTTTGAGAGCAGTATTATTTCTGACTATTGGCGTTGGAGCGGCGCTTAGCGCGGAGATTGACTGGACCGTCCATCTGCGTGGCGCCGGGCCGGTCAAAGTCGGAATGTTGCTCGCCGAAGTCCGCGTGGCGTTGGGAGATCCGCGCGCTCGCCTGGACGATAACGATCCCGATCCCGCCCTCAGCCCCTGTGCCTGGCTCACGAGCAAGGCTATTCCCAAAAATATCGGATTTATGTTTGCGAATGGTCGCGTCGTGAGAATCGACGTCAACGGCCCCGGAATTCGCGCCGCAAGCGGAGCGGAAGTCGAAGACTCAGAAGACAAAATCAAACGACTCTACCCAAGCCGCATCACCGTGGAGCCGCACAAATATCTCGAAACGGGTCACTACCTGAACTACTCGCCTGCCGGGGATTCCGATCGCGGTTACGGAATGGTTTTCGAGACCGACAAGAATAAGGTGACATCCTTCCGGACCGGTACGCTCGCTGCGATTGCGCTGGTTGAGGGTTGCGGCTAGCAAAACAAACCCAACGCCGGGCTAGCCCTTTCGGGCCGCCCGGCGTTGGGTTTGTTTTTTCGAATTGACCTACTCGGCCAGCGTTTCTTCCGGCCCCGGGTCTTCGCTGAGTCCGCCAGTATACGTCAATCGTGCTTCGTCTTCGTAGCCCGCAAGCGCGTCCAGCGTCGGTTCCGGTATCGGTTCTTCCACAATGTCCTCGCCCGCAATTCTGGTCCGGCGATAGAACTCCATGCCGGTGCCAGCCGGTACAAGCCGGCCCATGATCACGTTCTCTTTCAGACCCCGCAGGTAATCCACCTTGCCGTTGATCGCGGCTTCGGTGAGTACGCGCGTCGTCTCCTGGAACGAGGCGGCCGAGATAAACGAGTCGGTCGAAAGTGAGGCTTTTGTGATGCCCAGCAGCACGGCCTTACCTTGCGCCGGACGCCCGCCCGCTTCTTCCACTCTCAGATTCTCCGCACGGAACTTGAACTTATCCACCACTTCTTCCGGCAGAAATTCCGTGTCGCCGATATCTTCCACGCGCACCCATCGCATCATCTGCCGTGAGATGACTTCGAGGTGCTTGTCGTTGATATTTACGCCCTGCAGCCGGTAAACTTCCTGAATTTCGTTGACGAGATACTTCTGCAGTTCTTTCTCGCCGCGAACATCCAGGATATCGTGCGGGTTGCGCGGCCCGTCCATCAGCGGATCGCCCGCCGCGACGCGCTCGCCTTCCTGCACATTGATATGGACGCCGCGCGGCAGCGAGTATTCCCGCTCCTCGCCATCGTCGCCCATGATGTAGATCTTGCGCTGGCCTTTCGAGAGTTCGCCGTACTTGACCACACCGTTGATCTCGGCCATGATCGCGCTCTCACGCGGCTTGCGCGCTTCGAACAGTTCGACCACGCGCGGCAGACCGCCCGTGATGTCCTTGGTCTTCGTGGTTTCGCGCGGAATCTTCGCCAGAACGTCGCCGGCGTGAACCTCTTCGCCGTCATGCACCATAAGGTGGGCATGGGTGGGCATGAGATACTTGCGGGCGCCCGCCGGTCCCTTGATCTGCACCATCGGCTGGCGCTTCTCATCGGGCGAATCGGTGACAACGAGCTGCGACATACCGGTCACTTCGTCCACCTGCTCGGCGAGCGTGATGCCCTCCTGCAGATCTTTGAAATGAACGATGCCGGAAAGCTCGGTCAGAATCGAGAACGTATAAGGATCCCATTCGAGCAGGATCTGATTCGCCTTGATCGGGTCGCCTTCGGCCACGGTGATCCGCGCGCCGTAAACAACCTGATAGCGTTCCTTTTCGCGGTTCTTGTCGTCAACGATCGCGAGGATGCCGTTCCGGTTCATGGCGATGATCTCGCCTTTTTCGTTCCGGACCCACTGAACGTTGATGTATTTGGCGAAACCGTCCGCCTTCGCGTCCTGCTTCGACTGCTCGGAAATCCTGGTCGCCGTGCCGCCGATGTGGAACGTACGCATCGTAAGCTGGGTGCCGGGTTCGCCAATCGACTGCGCCGCGATGACGCCGACCGCTTCGCCGCGTTCGACCAGACGACCGGTCGCGAGGTTGCGTCCGTAGCAGGCTACGCAAACGCCGCGCTTCGATTCGCAAGTCAGCACCGACCGGATCTTCACCCGCTCGATACCAGCCGACTGAATCGCCGCAGCCAGTTCTTCGGTGATCTCCTGATTGACGGCAACAATCACGTTGCCCTCATAATCGCGCTGATCTTCAAGCGCCACGCGGCCTACGATGCGATCGCGCAGGGGCTCGATGATTTCGCCCGATTCGATAATCGGCTCAACCACGATGCCTTCGGTCGTGCCGCAGTCGTTCTCGCTGATGATCACGTCCTGCGCCACGTCGACCAGACGGCGGGTGAGGTAACCGGAATCGGCCGTCTTGAGAGCCGTATCCGCCAGACCTTTACGCGCGCCGTGAGTCGAGATGAAGTACTGCAGCACGTTCAGGCCTTCGCGGAAGTTCGCGGTGATCGGGGTTTCGATGATCTCGCCCGAGGGCTTGGCCATCAAACCGCGCATACCGGACAACTGGCGGATCTGCTGTTTCGAACCGCGCGCGCCGGAATCGGCCATGATGTAAATCGGGTTGAGGTAACGGCCCGTGCGGTCGTCCTCTTCCATGGCGCTGAACATCTCGTCGGAGACCTTTTCGGTAACTCGCGACCAGATTTCGATGATCTTGTTGTAGCGCTCGCCGTGTGTGATGGCGCCATCCTGATACTGACTTTCGACGGCCACCACTTCCTTCTCGGCGTTCGCCACCAGTTCCTTCTTCTCACCCGGAACGACCATGTCGTCGACGCCGATCGAGATGCCGGCGCGGGTTGCATAAAGGAAGCCGAGATTCTTGATCTTGTCCAGCATGTCCACCGTGACCTGCAGGCCAAACTTCAGGTAGCAATACTGTACAAGCTGCGCCAGGCCCTTCTTCTTAAGGAGACCGTTGATGAACGGCATCTCTTCCGGAAGATGGTCATTGAAGATCACGCGGCCGACGGTGGTGTCCATGTACTGCTTCACGAACTCGATCGGCTCGGTGTGCATCACGTTCTGGTTGTCGAACGCCTTGTTGAGATCGATCACTTTGCCGGTGTATCGCAGTTTGATCGGCGTCAGCGTCTGCACTTCTTCCATTTCGAGCGCGATCAGAACGTCATCGGTCGAAGCGAACGTCCGGCCTTCGCCCTTGGCGCCGGGACGGGACTTCGTCAGGTAGTAGCAGCCGAGCACCATGTCCTGGGTCGGAATCGTGATCGGTCCGCCGTGAGCGGGTGAAAGGATGTTGTTCGACGCCAGCATGAGCGTCGCGGCTTCGATCTGAGCTTCGGGCGACAGCGGAATGTGGACGGCCATCTGATCGCCGTCGAAATCCGCATTGAACGCCGTGCAAACCAGCGGGTGGATCTTGAGCGCTTTGCCTTCGACCAGAACGGGCTCGAATGCCTGAATGCCCAGGCGGTGCAGCGTGGGAGCGCGATTCAGTAGAATCGGATGGTCCTTGATGACCTCTTCAAGGATGTCCCAAACCACGGGATCCTGCTGTTCGACGAGTTCCTTCGCCTGCTTGATCGTGGTGCAATGGCCGCGCTGTTCGAGCCGGTGATAAATGAACGGCTTGAAGAGCTCGAGCGCCATCTTCTTCGGCAGGCCGCACTGATGCAGCTTGAGTTCCGGACCGACTACGATGACCGAACGACCCGAGTAGTCGACGCGCTTGCCGAGAAGGTTCTGACGGAACCGACCCTGTTTCCCTTTGAGCGTATCCGAGAGCGACTTGAGCGGACGGTTGTTCGCTCCGCGCAGAACACGGCCGCGACGCCCGTTATCGAAGAGCGCGTCTACGGCTTCCTGCAACATGCGCTTTTCGTTCCGGACGATCACGTCCGGCGCGTGCAGCTCCATCAACTTCTTGAGCCGGTTATTGCGGTTGATGACGCGGCGATAAAGATCGTTGAGATCCGAGGTCGCGAACCGGCCGCCGTCAAGCGGCACCAGGGGACGTAGTTCCGGTGGGATGACCGGAAGAACGTCGAGAATCATCCACTCCGGCTTGTTGCCCGATTTACGAAAGCTCTCGACCACTCGCAGCCGCTTGGCGAACTTCAGCTTCTTCTGCTGCGAAGTCTCGGTCTTCATTTTTTCGCGAATGTCTTCGCTCAAAAACTCAACGTCTATCTTCTTCAGAAGCTCTTTGATGCCCTCGGCGCCCATCATGGCCACGAACTTACTGGCCGTTTCGGGATCCTGCTCCAGTTGCCGCTTGCGTTCGTCCGAAATGACTTCGCCCTGCGCCAGATCGGGCACTTCGCCCGGATCGACGATGACATAAGCTTCGAAATAGAGCACGCGCTCCAGTTCACGCAGGGTGATATCGAGCAGGTGTCCGATGCGCGAAGGCAGACCCTTGAAAAACCACACATGTGAGCAGGGGCTTGCCAGCTCGATGTGTCCCAGCCGCTCGCGGCGAACACGGGCCAGCGTCACTTCGACGCCGCACTTGTCGCAGATTACGCCCCGGTGCTTCATCCGCTTGTACTTGCCGCAGAGACATTCCCAATCCGTGACGGGTCCGAAGATCCGCGCGCAGAAAAGTCCGTCGCGCTCCGGTTTGAACGTTCGGTAATTAATGGTTTCCGGCTTGGTAACTTCGCCGTGGCTCCAGCTTCGGATCTTCTCGGGGGATGCGAGAGAGATCCGGATAGAGTCGAAATCCGCGGTAATATTTGCCCGATCGTAGGGAGAGGATCGCATTTGTTCTCCTATATGAAAACCAAATCAGCCACGAATGCACACGAATAAACACGAATCAAAACAGATTCTTATTAGTGTTCATTCGTGTTTATTCGTGGCCCAATCATTTAGTCCGCCGCGAGCGCAGTATCTTCAGTCTGCTCGCGGAACTTCTTCATCAACTCGACATCGAGACATAAGGACTGCAATTCCCGAATCAGCACGTTGAACGACTCCGGAACGCCCGGTTCAATCGCGGCTTCGCCTTTGACGATGGCTTCGTAAATCTTGGCCCGTCCATAGACATCGTCCGACTTCGCCGTCAACAGCTCCTGCAGAATATAAGCCGCGCCGTAGGCTTCGAGCGCCCAGACTTCCATTTCGCCGAACCGCTGTCCGCCGAACTGCGCCTTGCCGCCGAGAGGCTGCTGCGTAATCAGCGAATACGGCCCGATGGAGCGGGCGTGGATCTTGTCGTCAACCAGGTGCGAGAGTTTCAACATGTAGATGTAGCCCACGGTCACCGGCTGCTCGAACTCCTGACCCGTCATGCCGTCATGCAGCTTGGTCTTGCCCGAAGTCGGCAAGCCTGCCTTCGTCAGCATTTCCTTGATGCCCTTTTCGGTCGCGCCGTCGAAGACCGGGGTTGCGAACTGCACGCCCAGCGCTTTGGCGGCCCACCCGAGGTGCGTCTCGAGAATCTGTCCGACGTTCATACGGCTGGGAACGCCGAGCGGGTTGAGGACGATCTCAACCGGCGTTCCATCCGGAAGATACGGCATATCTTCTTCCGGCAGAATGCGCGCAATCACACCCTTGTTACCGTGGCGTCCCGCCATCTTATCGCCGACCGAAAGCTTGCGCTTCATGGCAATGTAAACCTTCACGAGCTTGATTACGCCCGGGGGAAGTTCATCGCCCTTGCGCAGCTTCGCGACCTTTTCGTCGGTGATCTTTTCGAGCACCGCGATCTGGCGCGACGTCATCTCTTCGATTTCGTCGATCTGCTCGTTGATGCGGGCGTCCTTGTTGGTGAACCGGACGCGCTTCAGGTCGCGCGAACGCGTCTTCTCGATCGAGTCGCGATCGAGAATTGCGCCTTTGGCGAACAGCTTTTTGTTGGTCTTTTCATCGTGCAGGTCGGCAAGCACTTCCTTGCCTTCGAGCAGATTGCCGAGGCGCTTGGCGCGCTCATCGGTCAGAATGCGGATTTCGTCGCTCAGGTTGCGCTGCAAGCGAGCGATCTGCGTTTCTTCGATGCGCCGCGACCGTTCGTCCTTATCCTGCCCCTTGCGCGAGAAGATCTTGCAATCGACGACGGTGCCCTCGATACCCGGCGGGCAGTAGAGCGACGCGTCTTTCACGTCCCCGGCCTTTTCGCCGAAGATCGCACGGAGCAGCTTCTCTTCCGGAGTAAGCTGCGTTTCGCCTTTCGGCGTCACCTTGCCGACCAGGATGTCGCCCGGTTTGACCGTTGCGCCAATCCGGATCACGCCCGACTCGTCGAGGTTGCGCAGGAACGAATCCGCGATGTTCGGGATGTCGCGAGTGATTTCCTCGGGTCCCAGCTTGGTGTCGCGGGCTTCGATCTCGAATTCTTCGATGTGGATCGAAGTGTAGTAGTCTTCCCGGACGAGCTTTTCGTTGACCAGGATTGCGTCTTCGAAGTTGTAACCGCGCCACGGCATGAACGCGACCAGCACGTTCCGCCCCAGCGCCAGTTCACCCATATCCGTGCAGGGCCCGTCGGCCAGAACCTGCCCCTTGACCACGCGCTGACCCTGATAAGCGATCGGCTTCTGGTTGATGCAGGTGTTCTGGTTCGACCGCTTGAACTTGGTCATCTGGTAGATATCGGCGCCGACTTCTCGCGACATCTGACCTTCATGAGCGGTGCCGTCGACGCGTACGATGATGCGCTCGGAGTCTACCGAGTCCACCACGCCCGCGCGCTTGCAGAGGATGACCGCGCCCGAATCGCGCGCCGTCACGTACTCCATGCCGGTTCCGACATAAGGCGCGTCGCCCCGCAGCAGCGGAACGGCTTGCCGTTGCATATTCGAACCCATCAACGCGCGGTTCGCGTCGTCGTTTTCGAGGAACGGAATTAGGCTGGCCGCGACCGAGACGAGCTGTTTCGGACTGACGTCCATGTACTCGATCTCGTCCCGCCCCTTCAGGACGAAGTTGCCGGCCTGGCGCGCGTTGGCGAGTTCCGGAGCGATCCGGCCGTTTTCTTCCAGCTCGACGTTCGCCTGAGCGATCGTATATTTGTCTTCTTCCCACGCCGAGAGGTAATCGCAGTGGGCCACGTACTCCGCCTTCTGTTTGTTGGCGGGTACGGCGGCATTGGCCTTTTCGAGTTCCTCGCGAAGAATGACGTCGCCGACCTTGAACGCCGTATCGCCAGGATTCAGAATGCGAATCTGATCGACCACGACGCCGTTGATTACCTTCTTATAAGGACTCTCAATAAAGCCGTAATCGTTGATGCGGGCGAAGCACGAAAGCGACGAGATCAGACCGATGTTCGGGCCTTCCGGCGTCTCGATCGGGCAGATGCGGCCATAGTGAGTCGGGTGAACGTCGCGTACTTCGAATCCTGCGCGTTCACGAGACAGGCCTCCCGGTCCAAGCGCCGAGAGACGCCGTTTGTGCGTGATCTCGGAGAGTGGATTGGTCTGATCCATGAACTGCGAAAGCTGACTCGATCCGAAGAATTCGCGAATCGCTGCCATCACCGGCTTCGCGTTTACCAGGTCGTGCGGCATGGCCGTCGACATTTCCTGGTAGACTGACATCTTTTCCTTGATTGCGCGTTCCATGCGAACCAGACCAATGCGGAACTGGTTTTCCAAAAGCTCGCCCACCGCACGCACGCGGCGGTTGCCGAGGTGATCGATGTCGTCGACCACGCCGATGCCCTTGCGCAGCTTGAGCAGGTAGCGAATCGTATCGTGGAAGTCCTCGGGATGCAGGATGCGGGAATCATAGGTCCCACCGTCCGCCTTTTTGCGGACCGGCGACTCGGGCGCATCGTAGATCTTGATCGAGAACTTCATGCGGCCGACGCGCGAGAAATCGTACTTGCGCGCATCGAAGAACATGCCGTCGAACAACTGCGTAGCCGTGTCGACCGTCGGCGGATCGCCGGGGCGCAGCTTGCGGTAGATTTCGATCAGCGCGTCTTTGCGCGTCTTGACCGGGTCTTTCCTTAAAGTGGTTGAGATGACCGTGCCGACTTCGTCGCGCTCCGGGAAGAACACTTCGAAGTTTTCAATGCCGGCTTCGATCAGCTTGCCAATAACGGTCGGTGTTAGTTCCTGATTGGCGTCGATCATCACTTCGCCGGTCGACATGTCGACGACGTCGGCTGCGATGAACGCGCCTTCCAGATCGTTCGCAGCCACTTCGACCTGCGTGATCTTGTTCTTCAGGATTTCGCGCATCAGGCCCGCAGTGATCTTGCGGCCTTGGGGAACCACAACGTCACCGGCATTATTGTTAACAGCATGCGAAAGCTTCAGGCCGGTAAGACTTTCGTCGACCGTCCACAGCAGCTTGGCGTCTTTAATGCTCAGTTTGCTGATGCGGTAGAACGTACGCAGAATCTGTTCGTCGCTCTCAAGACCGAGCGCGCGCAGAAAAACAGAGCCATAAAACTTGCGTTTTCGGTCGATACGTACATAGAGCAGATTCTTGTTGTCGTATTCGAATTCGACCCAGCTTCCCCGGTAGGGAATGATCTTGCCGAGGTAATAACCCTGGGACGCGACGCGCTCGAAGAATACGCCCGGCGAACGATGCAACTGGCTAACAATTACACGCTCGGTGCCATTGATGATGAACGTGCCGTTGTTCGTCATCAGCGGAATTTCACCGAAGAACACTTCCTGTTCTTTGATGTCTCGGACGCTCTTCTGTCCGGTTTCGGCGTCTTTGGCGTAGACGGTGAGGCGAATGGTGACCTTGAGAGGCGCCGCATACGTCATGCCGCGCTCTTCGCATTCGGCCTGATCGTATTTCAATTGCAGGCCGACCGGATCGCCGCACTTGTTGCAAAAGGTGACGATGTTGCGGTTAAACGTGCCGCAATGGGTGCAAAGAATATCGCCCGGATGGAACGGGTCGGTTTTGATGGTTGCGCCGCACGCGGGGTTGCGGCAGGTCGATCGAAGGTGGTGCAAACCCTTCAGATTTCCGCATTTGCACTCCCAGTTGCCGATCGAATAATCGACAAACTCCAACTGACTCACGCCGCGGAAATCGGAAATCGGGAAGACGGAAGTAAAAACCGTCTGCAGTCCGATATCGTCACGCTCATTCGGCAGAAGATCCATCTGGAGGAACTTCTCGTACGAATTTTTCTGGACTTCGATCAGATTCGGAATCGGAATCGAAGTTTTGATTTTAGAAAAATCAACTCTATCGGGGGCCAGACCGTTCTCAGACATAGGATTCAGGAACTCCGTAACAACAGATAAAGCGCTCGACGGCGCGCTACCTGGAAACCAACGATGCAGACAACAAAAAACGCGGGCCGCTCTCTTTTCTGCTGGAAAAGCGGCTCGCCGGATCAGAGACCTTACTGCTTACATGCTCGCGGGGGAGCACTGGATAAGACGCGCGCGGTGCCAGGTTCGCATACGCACGGTCAAAAGATGGCGCAAAGTTCACGCTGCGGACTAACGAAAAAAGGGACTTCTGTAGACGACAAGGAGAGGTTACACGAGTAGTTTCAGCGCGCAGGCGCACAAAGCCCCTACGCGAAGGTCTGGTCGGCTTGCAATCCAAATGCCAGAATTTCAGCGCCACCGTCACCAATCCGGGTCTGATTCCGGTAGAAACCAACGCCAACTTACGAAGGTAGCACCGAAATGTAAATACGTCAACTACAAAGTCCGGCAGCGGCACGAGAAAGTGTATTCTCCTGCCGCCCGATACTCCCTTTTAGGGGATGCTACTTTTCGTTGCTTCGGCTCTTTACTTCACTTCGACAGTTGCGCCGACGTCGACAAACTTCTTTTTGATGGCCTCGGCTTCGTCTTTGCTGACGCCTTCCTTGACCGGTTTCGGCGCGCCGTCGACGAGGTCTTTGGCTTCCTTTAGACCGAGGCTGGTAACTTCACGTACCGCTTTGATGACATTGATCTTATTTGCGCCGGCTGCCGTCAGAATAACCGTGAATTCGGTCTTCTCTTCGACTGCGGGAGCTGCCGCTGCCGCCGGGCCTGCCGCTGCCGCTACGGGGGCCGCAGCCGCCGCCGAAACGCCCAATTTCTCTTCGAGCAATTTCACGAGTTGGGACGCCTCGAGCAGCGTCAAACCCTGAATCTGATCCGCAATCGCGTTGATATCCGCCATGATCTTAAAAACTCCTCAAACTCCTGTTTCAAAAATTGTTCAGAAAATGTCGCCGGATGACCGTTCGTCCCGGTCAACCTTGAAATTTGTTCTCTTTGACGCCCTGATCGACCACCACCGCCAGATTCCGCCCAACCGCATTCATCGCCGTTACCAGACGCTGTGCGGGAGCGTTGATCAGGAAGAGCAGCTTCGAGAAGATCGCTTCCTTCGACGGCATGTTGGCGAGATCGTTGATCGCGCTGATGTCGATCGCGCGGCCCTCGACCAGACCAGCCTTGAAAGTGAACGTTGGGTTCGTTTTTGCGTAAGCGGTAAGAACTTTCGCCAGCCCGACCGGATCGTCGGTGAAGGCGAGCGACGTCATCCCCTTCAATCCTTTGAGGACCGATTCGGATGGAGTGCCTTCGGACGCGATTTCGGCCAGATTGTTCTTAACGACCTTATAGCTGCCACCGGCGCCGCGAATGGTTTTCCTCAGGTTGTAATCCTGATCGACCGTCAGCTTCTCGAAACCGTTAACGAACACATTGTTCGCTTTTTCGAGCGCCTTACGCAGTTCCTCGTAATCTTTTTTCTTGTCGTCCCTGTTTTTCATCTTTTTATCCCGCTTACGTGTCTCTCGACCCGCTTACGCTTGTGCCTGCGCTTCCTTAGCAGTTAATTCAGCCACATCGATCGGGATGCCAGGGCCCATGGTCGAGCACAAGGTTGCGCTCCTGACATACTTGCCTTTCGCGGCGGAAGGCTTCGCCTTGAGAACCGCCGTAATCAGGCTCGACGCATTTTCAACGAGTTTGACCGGTTCGAAGCTGGCCTTTCCGATCGGGGCGTGAACGATTCCGGTTTTGTCGACGCGAAACTCAACTTTACCGGCCTTGACTTCCAGCACCGCCTTCGCAACATCCGGGGTTACGGTACCGGTCTTGGGATTCGGCATCAGGCCGCGGGGTCCGAGGATCTTTCCGAGCTTACCGACCGAACGCATCATGTCGGGCGTGGCGATAACGGCGTCGAAATCGGTCCAGCCTTCGGACTGGATCTTGTTGACCATATCCTCGCCGCCAACAAAATCCGCACCCGCCTCCGTCGCCTCGCGCTGCTTGTCGCCGCTGGCGATTACGAGAACTTTTTTCGATTTGCCGAGTCCGTTCGGCATAATAACCGTGCCGCGAACCATCTGATCGGCGTGCTTCGGATCGACGCCTAAGCGCATGTGGATCTCGACGGTTTCGTCAAATTTGGCGAATTTAATCTTCTGGAGAAGAGGAACCGCCTGGTTGAGAGGGTAATCGCGCGTTTCGACCTGCTTCAGCGCGGCTTGATATTTTTTTCCGGGTTTTCTGGCCATATCTCCTCACTGGTGCGAACGGTTGCGTCACACGTGGCCTTCGGAAGCCTCGGAGCGCACACCTCCCATTGAGCCCTGTTGGGGTACTTAAGAATGTTAGCACGCAGGTTTCGTTTGTGCAACAAACTGCCGCGCGCGCCGTGCTGATACGCCCTGCTGATACGTTGAAAGCGATGCAAACCGCCGCCACGATCCTGTTGATTCGGCACGCCACCAAATTTAGGAAAGGGCCTGACCGGCTGGCTTCCGGGCGTGAGTCTCGACGCCACAGGCCGCGGCGAAGCCGATCGTCTGGCCGCGAGGCTGGAAAAAGTCCCGCTCGCCGAAATCCATTCAAGTCCCTCGAACGCGCGATCGAGACGGCCCAGCCCACGGCTCGCCTGAAAAATCTCGAAATCATTCAAAATCCCGATCTGGGCGAAATCCATTTTGGCGAATGGGAGGGAAAGTCCTTCGCCGAAATCGAAACTCACGAGTCCTGGAGTCGATTCAACGCCTACCGCAGCGCGACCCGCGCACCTGGTGGCGAGTTGATGCTGGAAACACAGGCGCGAATCGTACGCGGTCTCCATCGGATCGCGGATTCGCATCCCGGCGAAACAGTAGCCGCTTTCAATCACGCCGACGCGATCAAGGCATCGCTGATGCACTTTCTTGGCATCCCGCTCGACTTCCACCTGCGCCTCGAAATTCTCCCGGCTTCAATCACGATCGTGGAATTTCGATCGCACTTTCCGGTAGTGCGCGCGATCAACCTCTGCGAGCCGCTGGACCTTTACGGCCTCTAATTCGAGGGATCTACGATTTCAGCGCCGGCGGGTGGCTGGAAGAGAGATGCATCGGGTTCCGAGCGGGAGATGTTCGTCAGCTTCATTGTGGTCTCGCCAGACCGAAGATCCGATCTCTTACTCATTACTTCCATCCCGAGATCTCGCGACATCCACCGTTCCTCGGTACTCGTGATCGGCCGGTCGTTGCCAATCGAACCCGTGGGCCAGGTGGTCGTCGTTCTCGTCCCTTCCGCGAGCAAACCATCTATGGTTTGCGAACCGAGATTTTCGTTCGATATTTCCGGGCGCGGTGCTTGCCCGGGTGAATTGGCGGCGGTTATGCGGCCGGCGTTTTGGTTAGGCACAATTCTGGCCGGCAGCGTTTGAACCAATTGTCCGTTCGCTGCCCTGACCGCTGCCCGATTTGGCCCAATCGAAAACCGGTGAACTGTCTTGCTGTTCGAATCGAAATTGTAGCGATACCCGCCGACCGGATCCTGAATCTCGATAAACACCGGCGGCGCTGACGCAGCCGGAAATCCCGGAGGCTGCAGCGCCGTTCGTTCCATTCGCACACGTCCGAGAGAATCGCGGTAATACATTACCTTCTGAACTCCCTGCGTGATGTGAGTGCCATCGGCGAGAGTCTGGATCGTTTCCGTCTCCTGCATCGCCGAAAACGGTTGCCCGGTGACGCCGTTGAACTGAATGCCGCCGCCGGCAAAGCCAAAAGAGCTTACGCTAGTGCCACTGAATGCCACACTCGCGGGTATCGGCTGGGCAGACAATACGGCCCCAATAGTACCGGATGTTGTTTGCGCACCGGCCACTGCGACCGCTACGGCCATTAACACGGTTCCACGCGCAATCATTACATAGCTCATTTTGTGCCTCCCGGGAAACTGTGCTTCTGGACGAAGTATGGCATCTCCAGGTTACTTCTGTATTTCAGGGAATCCGCTCACCGGCAAGCCACTTCGTCCCCCGGGAATAAAGCGCTTCGACTTCAGCGCCTTTCAGGCCGGGCATATCCTTTTTAACCTTGTACCCGATCCTCGTTTGCAGATAAGCCAGATGCCGATAACCCTCGGGAAACTGCTCCAGAAGCGCCTGGTCGAGAAGAAGCGGATTCACCGGATCCGGATCGATCGCATCCATGCGGTCCTTTTCGTAAATCGGCTGGCGCAATACGATCACCCATCGCCCGTCTCGCTTCTCGAAGAAGTCGTAAAAGCGGCCGGTGCAAACCACGTCGACCAGATGTTCGTCAACTTTGGCACGCTGCGAAATCGTCATCTTGGTCTGGGCGATGGCCCGGCTACCCTCGACCTCGATCGACATTCCCCCGAGGAAATGAAGAATGCTGACACCCTTGTTCCAGCCTTCGACGCTTACCTTTATAAAGTCGGCGGCCGAACCCTGGAACCAGGTCGCCATCATCCAGCCCTCCTCGGCCCAGACGGTTCGGAAGCGCTCCCAGTCGCCCGAATCGCGCCAGATCACCCAGTTTTCGAGGACTTCCCTGATCGCGAGTTTCTCTGTCATTTCGTCGATTGCTCCTCAAGGACCGCCAGCACTGCATCGCTCGGCTCCAGATCCTCCGCATGCGGCGGCTTCAGCGCGCCCGCCTCCAGCAACGCCCGAACGGTACCTGCAAAATCGCCGCTGTCCCGATGCCAGCTGTTTCCCGATCCAAAAATGGCCCAGCCGAGCGCCGTCGCCTCATGATCGCGCGATTTTAACTCCAGCGTTGGATGGAATCGAAGAATGTCGTGCGTCATCTCCACGTTGCCGTTGAACGCCGCCCAGTGCAGTGCGGTAGCTCCCATTTCTCCCAAAGCGTCCACCGGCCAACCAGCCGACAGCATCAATCGCACGGCCGCGGTGTTGTTGCTCCGGGCCGCGCCGGGCAGTTTCTCCGTTTCTCGTTCCGTGAGCGACTTCATCAATTCCGGCCGCTTCATCAGGAATTCCTGAAACACGGCCTCGTCTCCCAGTTCGGCGGCGAGCGCCAGCTTGAGATTGTCCGGGGTTCGTTCCATCAGAATCTGATAGATCTCTTCATGGCCGAAGTCGCGAGCCACCGCGTGCGGGGTACTGCCGGCGCCGAGCAGCGGAATATAAATTGTCCCGGCAGCACGAGGATCGAGTTTCGGAAAGTACTCTTCCGTCACCCGCATCCGGATGCAATCCGGATCGCCGTCCAGATGTCGCCGAACCCGTTCCGCATCCCCGAGAGCCGCCGCCATCAAAAGGTCCGTGCGGCATCCGCGCGATACCAGATACCGCGCTACATCCTGCCGGTCGTGCGGATAATGGCGTTTCTGCTCGACCCGCACCATGTGCTGCGCCGGAGTCGACTCGTGATTCAGATCCCTCGCATCGATGTCGGCGCCTTTCGTCAGCAAAAACTCTGCAATTTCTACCAGGGAGGCAAAGTGCAGAGGGGTGCGCCCATCCGCCCCCCCGTCCGCGTACGGAATCCGGATCGGCCGCCACAATCCTCCGCAGCTCCGCCATCATTCCCAGTCGTGCCGCCGCGTGGGCATCAAGCTGCGCGCCCCGTTCGATCAGGAATTCAACCATTGCGGGATCACAATCGTGCAGGACGCCGAATCCGCCGGCCCACCACTCGGTCCTCTTCAGGATGTTCGCGCCGGCATCGAGCAGCACGCCGATGGTTGCCCGATCACTTCGTTGCACCGCCGCAAATAGCGCGTGTTGGCCGTGGCCGTAGTTCGGCAACGGCTCGTCGATCCGCGCACGAAGCTCCGGATGACGCTCCAATAGACTGGCCACCCGCGACGAATCGCTGTCACGGACAGCCGCTGTAAGCGACTCCGCAGGGCTCAGCGTAAGCCCTTCGACATGCGCTTTCAGATTTGCCCAGGTGGCAAAGCCGTACTCATTGGCCAGCGCGTGTTGCGCATTTGCCAATTTCCCCAGCCGCATGCTGCGCAGCAGTTCTTTCGCTTGCTTTCTGAGATGTTCGAGATTGGGACGTTCCGGTAGTTGACGAGACATAACTCCTCCTTTTTAAAGCCCGATGTCCGCTACGGGCAGAAGAGAAGTCAATGTTCATTAATGAAGGTGCATTCAGGCGGGATAATCCCTTTCCGCGGACGGGGTGCAACCTGGATTGCGATTGTCAGTATACCAGGGCACAAGGCAATTTGACCTCTCCCGACCAGGCATGATACCTTCGCCCCATGAAATTCGGTGGGTTTTACGAACTGCAGCACCCTCGCCCGTGGACCGGCGACTCGGATCACACGTTGATCAAAAATGCCCTTGAGCAGGTGGAACTTTCCGACCGCCTCGGTTACGACTACGTCTGGGCGACTGAGCATCATTTCCTCGAAGAATACGCGCATTCCTCAGCGCCGGAAGTGTTTCTCGCCGCTTGCAGCCAGCGAACGAAGAGTGTCCGCATCGGCCATGGCATCGTCCAGATGCCGCCATACATTAACCATCCCGCTCGCGTCGCCGAACGCATTGCGACGCTCGATCTGATCAGCGACGGCCGCTGCGATTTCGGCGCGGGCGCGGGCGCCACGGAAACGGAACTCGGCGGATTCAACGTTCCTCAGGACGAGAAAAAGGCGATGTTTCTCGAAGGTATGCGAATCGCCATCCGGATGATGGTGGAGGATCCCTTCACCGGTTATGAGAGCAAACACCTCAAGATCCCGCAACGCAACGTGGTGCCGAAGCCCTATCAGAAGCCGCACCCGCCGCTCTGGATGGCGTGTTCCCGCCGCGAATCGATTCTCCAGGCCGCGCGGCTGGGAGTCGGCGCGCTGACATTCTCTTTCGTGAGCCCTGAAGAAGCGCGGCAGTGGGTCAAAGACTATTACTGGACCATCGAGAATGAGTGCGAGCCGATCGGATACGCGGTGAATCCGCAATTCGCCATCGCCTGCCCTTTTCTGTGCGATCGAAGCGAAGAGCGGGTGACCCAAATCGCCAACGAGAGCTA
>Ga0206810_1045_pt1 | contig 21054 bp, 20 predicted proteins | sample Alteio_BWOrgCont_56_FD_152889 | JGI IMG/M metagenome (GOLD analysis project Ga0206810, IMG submission 152889) | Enriched cells from forest soil in Barre Woods Harvard Forest LTER site, Petersham, Massachusetts, United States -... | ecosystem: Environmental > Terrestrial > Soil > Temperate forest >...
GCGGATAAGCTTTCGGGTCTGAGATTGCTAGTGATTCGAGGATTGCAAATCCATTGAGATCCTTCAAAGCGATTTTTCTTCTCGCTCTTCTTTTTCTCGGTCTTCTATCCTGGTTGCAGTTGTGCGGACCCTGGGCTTATGCGCAATCGACGGCGCCTGGGACCGGCGGTGTGGCACTCAACACGAACACGGAACAAGGCAGCTTTCTTCGGAGGCTTTTCAAGGCGTACTCCGACGACTGGTGGCCGCCGGCGGCGTCGAATCCGGCCGCGGCAGCTCCGGCGTTCCGCGGAGACCCTGCGCCGGTCAACGGACCGCCGTTTCCTTTTTCGACTTGGCCGATTGGCGGAACGGTGTCGATTGGACAGCCTTGGACGCAAGCTGCGCCATGGATGACGGCAGTGTGGGACGGCCCCGACGGCGATGGCTGGAAGAGACACAAGATTCAGATCTACGGTTGGCTGAATGTTGGGGCAAATTTCAGCACGTCGAAGGGCGGCGTGAATGCATCCGAAGGGAAGTACGACAATTTCCCGACGGCTTACGACGAAGTGCCGAACGCGATCGAGCCTGACCAGGAAGTGCTCTACGTCGAGCGCCAGCCGGATACGGTGCAGACCGAGCACTTTGATTGGGGATTCCGCCTTTCGGCGCTGTGGGGGCTCGATTATCGATTTACTACGGCCAAAGGCTACTTCAGCCAGCAATTGCTGGGGCATCCTCCGGGGAAAGAGTATGGCTTCGATCCGGTGATGATGTATCTCGATCTTTATTTTCCTCATATCGGTGAGGGAACGGATGTTCGCATCGGACGCTACATCTCTTTGCCCGACATCGAGGCCCAGCTCGCACCCAACAACTATACCTACAGCCATTCGTTGCTCTACACGTTCGATTGCTACACCCAGACGGGGATCAACGCGACTACGCGGATCAACTCGCACTGGACCACGCAGGTTGGACTCTCGCCCGGCTGCGAGACGGCGCCCTGGAATCTGACGGACTCTCGGGTCACGTTGAATTGGTGCGTGCAGTATGCGTGGCGGACCAGCAAGGACAATCTTTATCTTTGCGATAACGAGACCAACCTCGGCAAGGATAGCGGGCAGTACGCCTACAACAACCTGCAGGCTTATTACCTGACCTGGTATCACGTGATCGACAAGAGTTGGCATACGTCGACCGAGGGCTGGTATCAGTGGATGAAGCAGGTGCCGAACCTTAGTTACAGTCCGCCGACAGGATCGGGATTGCCCTCGGTTGATCCCATTCAGCCGGAGACGGGCTCCAATGGCGCAATCTGCAACAGCAACACTGCGTTCACTTGCTATGCGCCGGAGTGGGCGATCGTGAACTATCTGGAGCGGCAGTTCGGGGCGCACAACTACATTTCAATTCGGAATGAATATTTCGATGATATCGCCGGGCAGCGGACTGGAATCAAGACGCGTTACACGGAGCATCTATTCGGTTGGGGGCATTGGGTTGGAACTACAGTTTTGTTCCGTCCCGAAGTGCGGTTCGAACATTCTTACGATGCGCCGGCCTACCAGAATGGGACGAAGAAGAGCCAGCTCACGGCGGCCGGGGATGTGATTTTTTTCTTCTGAAAGAGTTCCCCCCCCTAAACTAGAATCGTTGGGCACAATGGGTGGTGAAGTCTATGAGAAGAACTCTTTTCCGCGGCATATTTCTGTTTAGTCTGATCGTTCTTGCCGTCCCGGCTTTCGCGCAAGCGCCGGCCCAGTCGAGCGCAAGCTCCGCGCAGTACTTCTTCGTACTCCTGAATCGTCCCGCGAATGCTCCGCAACTGAGTAAAGAAGCCGCAGAAAAACTTCAGGAAGATCACATGGCCAATATTCGCAAGCTGGCGGCCGAACATAAGCTTGTGATGGCCGGTCCTTTTCTGGATGACACCGCGCTCCGCGGAATATTCGTGTTGCAGGCCGAGTCGGCGGCTCAGGCGCAAGAGTGGGCTGACAGCGATCCGGCGGTTAAGGCGGGACGGTTTGCTCCCGAGGTGCATGGGCCTTGGCTCATCGACTCGAGCGCTATTCACGCACCCGACGGACCTCAGGGGTTTGAGCAGTACACGCTGGTTCTGATGAAGCGGGGCGACAAGTGGAACCCGAGTGCGCCCGAGTTTATGGACGTGGTGAAGCAGCATCATGCTCTCCTTAAACAGATGACAGAGCAGGGAAGCCTGGCCATTGCGGGACCGTTCCCGCTCGACGATCAGGGCGAGTTGCGAGGGGTCGAGATTTTCCGCGTGGGAGCGGAGCAAGCTGCCAGGTTGGTGCAGGACGATCCGACTGTCAAAGCCGGTTTCCTTAAGCCTGAAATGCATGCTTGGGGCACGGGCAAAGGGGTGTTAGCGGCGGGACAACCGATGCAATAGATCCAGGGGCTAGAACTGAGAACTGCCTTCCTAGCCGCCGGCCTTCAACTCAGTTAACACCTGCCGCGCAATTTCTTTTAGCGTTTCGAATACGCCTACACCCTGAAACGCTACTGCCTCAACCACCGCTTCATTCTTCTTGCGGAGTTCCTTGTTCAGCGCTTCCGGGGACAGGATGTTTGGCAGGTCGCGCTTGTTGAGCTGGAGCACGTAGGGAATCTTATTGAAGTCGTAGCCATGTTCCTGCAGGTTCGACATGAGGTTGTCGAGGGCTTCGACGTTCGCGTCCATGCGCTGTTCCTGCGAGTCGGCTACGAAGACGATGCCATCCACGCCCCGCAGGATCAGTTTGCGGCTGGCATCGTAGAACACCTGGCCGGGGACGGTATAAAGATGGATTCGGGTTTTGAAGCCCCGCACCGAACCCAGATCGAGCGGCAGGAAATCGAAGAACAGGGTGCGCTCGGTTTCGGTAGCGAGGGAGATCATCTTGCCCTTCTGCTGTTCCGCGGTCTTCTGGTAGATCACTTGCAGATTCGTGGTCTTGCCGCCCAACCCGGCGCCGTAGTACACGATCTTGCAATTGATTTCGCGGGCTGCGAAGTTGATGAAACTCAAGGCTTTCCTCAAAAGCGCGGGGCCGCACACCTTCCGCGCGCAAAAATATCCCTATGGGGGCTTCGGGCTTTTATATCACACGCGGTCGGTCCCACGCAGGTTACTCAGGTGACCCCCTCTTGCACAGTGGTGGGGGACGGGGAAATGTTGATTGCTGATTGCTGATTGAGAAGCCCATGAGTTCTCAGCGTTCCAATCAGCAATCAAACAATCGCCATGCTCAGCGCGCCGTTGGTGCGGGCTGCGCCGGTGTGGGCGGTGGGGCTGGTGCGGGATAGTAGCCATCCCTGGCAAACACTTTTAGACCGGGCCGATCGACGATTACCTCGATGCTGCGGTAGGGGTTCGGGGTCGGCACTTTTGGTCGTACCGGGCTATAGCCGAGCGTGTACTGGCTGCGCGCCTCGCTCATGACCGCGGCGTACATATTCTCAATCGAACTCTGGGTGAGCTCGCGGTATTCCGACCCGCCCGTGGCCGAGGCGTACCTCGGCAGAATGTCGCCATAACCCTGAAGCGGCACGTGCAGCCGCTCAATCTTGTCGTAGACCGGAAGGGCCGAGCTTCCAATCGACACGGCCTCAACCTGGATTTCATTTGACAAGAGCACCCGGAGCACATCGCGGTAGCTGGACCGGCTGCCAATTTCGCGGCCGTCGCTGATCACGAAAATAATTTTCCGGCGCGTGCGGTCGCGTTTGCGCAGGTCGAGCGCTGCCTGCAGAATGGCATCATTCAGCACGTGCGACTCTCGCGGCGGCGTATTTACGTTCTCCGTCCCTGATCCCACCGGAACTCCGTTGATAATCGGCCCGTTCGCCAGCGGACCGTTCAGTACCGGCACTCCGTTGTTGGCTCCACGTTCCGTCTTAATCTGATTCAGGATTGCGCCTAACTTGCGGGTTACTCCGCCGAAGTCGCTGACCTGGCTCACTGTGCTGCTATAGGTGTAAAGCGCTACTTCATCGTAGGGAGCGAATGCCCCCACCAGCGCCGAGAAAGTCTGTTGTACCTTCTGCAGCTCCGCATCCGGCATACCCGTGTCGAGCACGATGGCTACGGAAAGCGCGAACGGATCGGCGGTGAAAAATTTCAGCTTTTGCACCGTCCCGTTTTCCTTCACGGTGAAGTCGGTCGAGAGCAGACCATCCACAAGGCGCCCGCTGCGGTCCTTTACCCGAACCGGAATTTGCACGAAGGTTGGAGTCACCACTAGGGTGTAAAGCTGATCCTGCGCGCTCGGCCCGGGCTTCGCCGAACTACCCGGCGGCACAGTCTTTACCGGAGGCATGGGCGGAGGCGCAGAGGTTGCATCACCGGGCGCGGCGCCCGGCGCGGCACCCGGTTCAGAGGCTGCCGGCTTTTCGATCGGCCGGTTCGTCCATGGATCCCTTTCGACCGGCTTTTTTTCCTCCGGCTTGGGAATCGGCGGGGGCGCCGGCGTTTCCGAAGGTGGCTGTACGGTCGGCGCATCCGGAATGTCGTTATTATTCTGAGGCTGGTCCTGAGATTGACTCTGCGCCGGCTGAGTCTGCGGCGCCTGACCCTGCCCGCTCTGAGTCTGGCTTGGGGACGACTGCGCCCGCATCGCAGAAACGCTTAGGCATAGCCATGCCGCAACCCATCCGAAGGTCAGCGCTGCCATCCGCCATTTCATGATGCTCTGCCGTTGCTCGGTACCCGCGGTTTCTATGTTCACAAACACCATCCGTTCTTTCCCTGGCATTGGGGCCTGGCCTGCGGCACCCTCGGCGACTGCGCTCAGCTACTGCCACTAAAATAACGCTGGTTTCTGTGGGATGCCCTTACCTGCCCATTTGGTGCATCTAACTCCAAGGGTTAGACTAACAAAAACCCCTTGAGGGATTCCTAGCATGGCAAAATTATCCGCTTATCGAAGATTCTCGCCGGCCGGCACCGCTGCTTCTATTCTATTCTTGGTGGCAGCCCTGTCGGCCGCTGCCCCGCCTGCCGTGGCCCAGAGCCCCGCGTCTTCCCCAGCTGCCGCCCCCCAGTCCGGCGCCCAAGCGCCCTCCCAGAGGCCAGCCGACGAGCAAACGCCCGAGGATCAGGGGCCGGCGGGAACGGTAAAAGTGAACGTCAACGTGGTTGGACTTTTCTTCAATGTCAAAGACAAGCACGGCGCGCTTATTCCGAACCTGACCAAGACTGATTTTGACGTTCTCGAAGACGGCAAACCCCAGACCATCAAGTATTTCGCGGCAGAATCGAACTTGCCGCTGACCCTCGGCATTCTTATTGACTCCTCTGGTAGCCAGCGCAACGTCCTCGACATGGAGAAAGAAGTCGGCGGAGCATTCCTCCGCCAGATTCTTACAGACAAAGACGAAGCCTATGTGATCGACTTTAATGTCGACGCCTCACTGGTGCAGGATTACACCCGCGACGTTCACCGCCTGCAAGCCGCTCTCAACAAAGTCAGGATCAACACCGGCTTCACCACCGGACCAATCCCGGGCGCAGGAGGTGGTCCCGTGCCTACGGCACCCGGATCCCAGAAGGGTACCGTGCTCTACGATGCCGTGTATCTCTCGGCGCACGACATGTTGTCCAAAGAAGTCGGACGCAAGGCCATGATCCTGCTGACTGACGGCGAGGACGAAGGCAGCGAGTACAAAATTAAAGACGCTATCGAAGCCGCTGAGAGAGCCGACGCCATTGTGTACGTCCTGCTCTGCGCCGATCGCGGCTTCTATGGAACGTTTCAGGTCGGCTACACCGGCGAGGGCGAAATGCGAAAACTCACCGAGGCTACGGGAGGCCGCGTCATTAATGTGGGCAACAAATTCGACAAGCTGAAAGAGGCGTTCGACCAGATTGCCGCCGAACTGCGCAGCCAGTACAACCTCGGCTATACCTCAACAAACACGGTGCTCGACGGCAGCTACCGCAAGCTGGAAGTGAAGTCGAAACAGAACTACAAAGTGCAATGCCGCGCCGGCTACTACGCCACTGCGCGGGAACCGTTGCCGCAGTAGCGCAGAACTAATGTGGAGCGGGCGCCCCCGCCCGCTGCCTTTGACTTTGATGTGTCTCTGCTCTTGCCCTCTGAAACTATCTCTAGCCCTCCGGCCAAAAACCATTTAGCCTGTATCACGCTGAATGAACCGGAGGTTCGTCATGCCGTCTGGAAACGTTTCGCCTTCCCGCCGAACATTTCTGCAACTCTCAGCGGCTGTCTCCGCTGCCGCGGCCTTCAATGTCGTCACCGAGCCCATGCTCGCCGCCGCGGCCCGTCACGCGCCGTTTTCCGCGGAGGGGGTGATGATCGACTCCAACGAGAATCCGCTCGGTCCCAGCCAACCCGCGCGCGACGCCATTTCCTCCATCATCCCTCTCGGCGGACGCTATCTCGACAATCTCACCGACGAACTCATCCACACCTTTGCGCAGCAGGAAGGCCTGAACCCGGAGTGCGTCCACGTTTTTGCCGGCTCTACTCCGCCGCTTCATTTCGGGGTCATTGCGTTCACCTCGTCGCAGAGAAGCTTCGTAGGCGCCAATCCTGGCTATGAAGCCGGCCCGCGCGTGGCCGCTGCGAACGGGGCTCGCGTCGTCAACGTTCCGCTCACCAAAACGTACGCTCACGATGTCAAGGCCATGATTGCCGCCGCGCCCGACGCCGGACTGTTCTACATCTGCAATCCCAATAATCCTACCGGCACGCTCACGCCGCACTCCGACCTCGAGTACCTTGTCGAAAACAAACCTAAAGGTTCCATCGTGATGGTTGACGAAGCCTACATCCATCTTTGCGATGCTCCTTCTATGCTCGATTTCGTGAAGGCAGGCAAGGATGTGGTTGTGCTTCGCACCTTTTCTAAAGCCTATGGCATGGCCGGCCTACGCTGCGGATTCGCAATTGGCCGCCCTGACCTGCTGGAAAAAATCCGGGACCACTCGGGCTGGAATTTCATGCCCGTCACCGCGCTGGTCGCAGCTTCGGCGAGCCTCAAAGATCCGAGCCTCGTCCCCGAACGCAGGCGCATCAACGCCAGCGTTCGCCAGGAAACTTTCGAGTGGCTCGGACGCAATGGTTACTCCTACATTCCCTCGGTGTCGAACTGCTTCCTGCTCGACACTAAACGCCCGGCCAAGCAGGTGATCGACGCCATGGCCCAGCAGCATGTTTTCATCGGACGCATCTGGCCCATCATGCCCACCTGCACCCGCATCACCGTCGGTACCCATGACGAGATGGAGAGATTCCGGACCGCGCTGCAGAAAGCGATGAGTGGCGCCACGGCATTCTCGCAGCGACCCGCGACGCCAAGCGGGAATCCGCGTCGGCAGACATCGCTGCTGTCGTGATGCTGCTAAAGATCATTAATTTCCTTTAACCTTCTCCACTCCAGACTCTCAACTGCGAAGAACGGTCTGTATTGACCAGCTATCCCTGCGCCAGAACCAGATACTGGAAACATACCTTTCGCACGCCAAACAGAAATTCTGGAGGACAACAAAATGCGGAAATTCAAGAGCGCGGCCCCCTGGGCCCACAGGCTCGTAATGCGCAGTCTGTTTCTGGCCGGTACAACAACCTTGCTCGTGCCCGTGGCCTTCATGCCAGCGGCCGCGCAGGTCACCGTGGGGGTAGGCGTAGGCGTAAATCCGCCGGTCTGTTCCTACGGTTACTACAACTATGCGCCGTATGGCTGCGCGCCGAGCGGCTTTTACGGGCCGGGATATTTCTATAACGGCATCTTCCTGGGCGTGGGCCCGTGGGCGCACTGGGGCTACGGCCATGGCTGGGGCGAACATCGCTTCAGCGGAGGCCACGGAGGCAGGTACAACGGAGCTCGCTACGTGGGTGCGCGAGGAAACGCCGGGCGCGGATATGCAGCGAATCGACGCGGTCCGGCGCCAGCCCGTGCCAACCACTATAACGGGGCTCACGCACCGGCTGGGCATGGTGGAGCGGCTCGCAGTGCGCCTCACGCCGCAGCGGCGCATGGTGGCGGCGAACATGGTGGCGAACATCGCCAGCCGTAGCTTTTGAATTTGCAACGCATGAAACCATCAGCGGCGGAGCTCAACAGCCCCGCCGCTTTTGCATTGCCGCGCCGCAGGGCACTTCAGACCCGCTATTGGCCGAGGGAGCCGTTTCGGTGAACCCGGCCACCTTGAAAGAAGCGATGACGCACCAGGCTGTGGCCGAGCAGAAAAAGGATGACGGCCAGGAAAACTACAAAGAGGAATTCTCTAGCTCCGAACGAGGGCGGCTTTTGTTCTTCAGGGCGGTTCGGACTTAATGGACTGGCCATAAAATCCAATTTTAGCACCGCCAGCTACTTCAACTGAGTCCCTCTACTCCACTGCCTCTCCCCACTCCACCGTCCGCCGCTCACGGCTGCTCTTGTGCGCCAGCATCACTGCGCGCATGGTGCGCAACGCCTGCTCCGGCGTCACGTCGAGCGTGGCTTTCTTCTCGATCGCGTCGCGCACGTTTGCATAAAATCCGCGATAATCTCCGCGCTCGGTTTTTACTTTCACGCTGGGCTCGCCCACCAGGCTGAGTGTGCCCCACAATTCTTCCGCTTCCACTCCCCAATCCGCGCCCCAATCCAATCCATCCGGACAATTTTCGGCGCGCAGCCGTGCCTCCTGCGGATCCATTCCGTACTTCACAAACGATCCCTTCGTCCCATGAATCAGAAAATGCGGGCCCGGGGCATACGCGATGATGCGCGCCCGCCCCATCGCTCGCAGCCCGGATCCTGAATTTGTATATTCCATGCAGACATCGAACGCATCATCCACCTGCGACGTTTCCCGCTGGCAGAACGCCGACGCCGTGATCGCCCGCGGCTCGCCAAACAACACCAGCGCCTGGTCGATCACATGCGGACCCAGATCGAACAACACTCCCGCCCCGGGCTGGTCAGCGCGTTCCCGCCAGGCATTCGCCTTCGGCTCCAGCCGAAACCGGTCGAAGCGGCATTCGTACTCGACAACCGTTCCCAGCTTGCCCGATGCCACAATCTTCTTTACCGTCCCGAAATCCCCATCCCACCGCCGGTCTTGATACACCGTGATCAAGCGCCCGTGCTCGGACGCCAGCCGCACCAGTTTCTCGGATTCTGCGAGCGTCGGCGCGAACGGCTTATCAACTACCACATCCCGTCCCGCCAGCAGACAAGCCTGCGCGTACTCAAAGTGCGAATCATTCGGAGTCGCGACCACGCACAGCTGGATTTCCTTATCCGCCAGCAACTCATCGAGCGTCCGCGCCACCCGCACTTCAGGATATTTTTCTCGCGCCCGCTTCCCGCGGCGTTCGAGGATGCAAGCCAGTTCCATCCCCGGCACACCTCGGATCACCGGCGCATGAAACGCCTGCCCCGCCAAGCCAAACCCAATCAATCCGACACGCACCATGCCAGCTCCCTTAGTTCCTTCTGCGGTCTACTACTCAGCAGTGAGCCACTTACAGCTTTTTGCCGATACGCTACCGCTCTTCTCCGGACTTATAAATGAAAGGTATTCTTCGTGCCGCGCTCTGAGTTCAGAAGACGGAGGCAGAAAATGAACGTCGACCCTTTCCGCAAGATTTCCCTGGCGCTGGTTATTCTGTGGGCCTGCTGCTTTCTGCTGTTTCACGTAGCCAGCGTTTTGATTCACATGCTGCTTGTGGTGGCCGTCCTTTTCTATGTCGGGTACCTGGTGCGGGACGCGAGCACCACCTGACTCTGTGCTAACCGGCGACAGTGCATCGATCACTCTTTGCGGTCTTTCATTCGCCGCACAAACTTCAACCCTGACCACACTTCGGTCACCGCGCACACCTTCACATCGACCAACCCCGCATCGAGTCCGATTCCCCGCACCAGATTCTCATCCACCTCTGAAGCCACGCCTGAACTCTTCTTCGGCCAGCTGACCCACAACATCCCCGCAGGCGCCAGCAGCTTTGCTAACCGCGAGAATTCCCTCGTCAATTCGGAGCGAGACTTGGTAAACAGCATCGCGAAGTCGAGAATGCCGCCCGGCTTCGTTTTCATTTCGCACTCCGCCAGCGCCTCGCGCAATTCAGCGCGCACCTCAGCCGGAGCGTTCGCCAAGTGCACGCGAAACCCAGCTTTGATTCCTAATTTCTTTGGAAGTGGTGTCCCGGAGTATCCCGGCATTCTTGTGGCTCGTGCGAAAGAAGTATCCGATACGTCTCAAGCTAGGAGCTAGACACTGATTTACTGCACCGGCGCGTACCACCCTCGCCGCGATCGCACCCGGAGATTCTTCCGGTCGACAGCTACGATCTCGATGGTGCGAAAATGGCCGTCTGCCTTGAAGTCCGCGGGTTTATACGACACATCATATTGGCTGCGCAATTCATCCTGAATTTCGGCAAAGTCGTTGGCCACATCGCGGATCTGGAAGGGGAAAAATGCCTTGCCGCCCGTCGCATCGGCAATCCGCTCCAGCACTTTGTCGCCCGCGCCCTTGGTGCCGCTCACGTTGGTACTGATCGTGTATACGATGGCCTCCGCCCGTTGCGCCATCTCAATCGCTTCCTCGCGCGTCACGTGACTTTGGTTGTCTTCGCCATCGCTCAACAGAATGATCGCGCGCCGGGCTGGTCCGGACGACGGTTGCTTCAGCAGTTTGTCGCGGCACGCGTAGAACAGCGCATCGTACATCGCCGTTCCGCCTCCCGGCCGCAATGCGCGTACTCCCCGGTCCAACTTCTCCGTGTCATCGGTGAAATCCTGCGTCACTTCCGGCGTCACGTCGAATCCCACGACCATGGCCTGGTCATAGCCGCGACGCACGGTCTGGTTGAGAAACTCGATCGCCGATTCCTGTTCGAACTTGAAGCGGTCGCGCACCGAGTTGCTGGCATCAATCAGCAAACCCACCTGCAACGGAAGTTTCGTCTCTGCGTGGAAGCTTCGAATCTCGGTTGCCGGCTTGCTGTCGTCTACAAAGTGGAAGTCGGACTGCTTCAGATCGGTCACGCGCTTTCCGTGCCTGTCAGTGACCGTGAACACCACATTCACTTCGTTGGTGCCCACGCGGATACGGGGGATTTCTCCATTGTCTGCGCTCTCCGGAGTTTGCCCACCGGCTTGCGGGGCCACAGGCGCCGAGGATTGCATTGTGGACGGCTGCGCGGGCTGAGCTGAAGGCTCAGACGCCGTCTCTGTCGCCTGCGGCGCGGTCTGCGCCACGCCGACCTGGCACACGCTCGCGGCTAGCGACAAAACCATTACCCACCGCATGGCTAAACTTCTCCAAGTCTCTATCGTGGCAGTGCCCCTCATTCAGCTGTCATTATATCCGCACAGGCTTTGGAAAGCAGTGCCCCCAGCCTCTAGTGCGCAACTCTAGTCCTCCACCTTCTTTAGGAACTCCCGTAACTCCTCCGGCAACTCACTCTTCAGCGCGATCACAACCCCGGTCCGGGGATGCTTAAACTCCAACTCCGCTGCGTGCAGAAAATTCCGCGGGAGCCCGATCACAGCATTTTTTCCGCGCGCCTGTTTCGGAGCTCCATACATCGTATCTCCGACCACGGGATGCCCCATCGCCGCCACATGCACGCGAATCTGGTGCGTTCGGCCGGTGTCGATCTTTACATCGAGCAGCGTAAACTTGCCAAACTTCGTATCCAGTCGTCGCACTACGCGATAATGCGTGACCGCTGCGCGCCCACCTTCGAGGCGCGTAGTCATCCGCGTGCGCCGCACCCGGTCGCGGCTGATGCTCTGCGCCAGCGTCCCCTCATCTTTTTTCACCCAGCCATGAACCAGCGCGACATATTTCTTCTTCACTTCTCGCGCCGCAAACTGCGCGCTCAGCTTGCGATGCGCGTCGTCGTTTTTCGCCACTACAATCAATCCGCTGGTTTCTTTATCGAGACGATGGACAATCCCAGGCCGCAATGCCCCACCCACTCCCGACAAACTCCCCAAATGATGCAACAGCGCATTCACCAGCGTGCCGCGATTGCGCGCATCGTCACTCGCCCCAGCGCCCGCATGCACCATCATTCCTGCAGGCTTGTCAATCACGGCGAGGTCGTCATCTTCATAAACAATGTCGAGCGGAATCTCTTCGGCGATAGCCTTCAGGGGAGCCCGCTGCGCCTCGCCCAGCACGCTGATGCGCTCCCCGCCGCGCAGCTTCAGCGACGGCTTGGCCGGGGCATCGTTCACCAGAACTTTGCCCTCGACGATCATTTCTTGCACGCAGGCACGGCTGTTGGTTGGAAGCTTTCTCGTGAGAAATCGATCCAATCGCTCGCCGACGTCGTCTGCCGTGGCCGAGATCGTAATGGGGGACGCGAAAGGCACGATTAGCCGAACCAATGGAACGATAGCGCGGAATCACGATCTTTAACAATAAACTAGAGGCATGAACGTCCAAATCGGTGGAACTGGGTGCTTTTGTGGACTTGAACCGCCCGACAAGAGCCTGCGCGAAGGTAACATAGCCTTCGTGCGTGCCCTCGCATAGCATTAGCGAAAGGCAGGTGAAACGGTGAAAACCTTTTGGCTCTGGGTGGCAGTCCTGCTTGCGTGTGCGCAATGCAGTTGGGCGATATACGGACCCTCGTTGGCCCGCGTCGATGCTTCTCTCGCCGCCCGCGCATGTCAGGACGCGCACTTCGACGAAGGCCGGCAGATTATCAAGGCGATCCAAGGCGGCGAGCCCGACGAAGTTCTCCTAGTGCTCGGCGATGCATTGAAGGAGTGGAAGGCTACGCCTGTAACGTCTGACCAATTCACGACCCTTTATGCCGCCAGGGCATTTTGCGTTCACGAACTGGTGCCAAGCCAGCTTCCTCCGGGGGGCTCAATTGCTTCCCGCAGCGTTTTGCAGCCAACAGAGGCCGTCCGAAGATTTCACGATCTCGGAATCGAATACTTTTACTATAGCCCTGACGCTGTGTGGACACTCCAAGAGGATCCTGTCGACCTCAACTTGCTCGCGAAGGACTTCCTAGACTCGGAATGGGGACGCCAAGCCTTCCTCATGATGACAGAAATGGGATGGAGTCAGGGAGCCTGCCGGGAAGGACCGGACCAGTTTCGAGAAGTTATCAAGCACAGCGAGATTTTTCTGAAGCAATACCCGACCTCCGAAGCGTCCGATAGCATCCGACTTGAACTGGCTCATGCGTATGCGACCTGGTGGTACGTCTCACAGTCTGAGCCGGACGGGTATACGGTCCCTGAAGCATACGCAGTGGGTGCTCACGAGGCGAAGCAGCGAGCGATCGAACTCTATCAGACTTATCTAAGCAGACAGTCTTCTGCATCTGATGCCGTTAAGGGCCGATTGAAGGCACTACAGCTTAGTCCAACGGACCCGAACACGTTCAAATACGACTATTATTGTCCCGATTACGAGGACTAGGAGTCACAGGGGAACGGCCAGCCTACCGCGTAGCCCCCACCGCCTGCGCCGTCAGATTCTTCGCCCCCGGCCGCAACCACCAAATCACCCCGCCCGCCAGAACCAGCCCAATCGCGATCAACTGCGTGCCGGACATCGCGCCACCAAACACCGAGCCGCGCCCTGGATCGTCGCGAATAAATTCCAGGAAGAACCGCGCCACTCCATAAATAAACATGAACGCGCCGAAGACTTGGCCGTCGAATTTTCTGCGCTTCAACAGCCACATCAGGAAAAAGAAATTCGCCAGCTCGACAGCCGACTCGAACAACTGCGTCGGCTCGAGCGGCACATTCAGCGGAGTTCCGGTAATCTGGTTCGCCAGTGGATTGCGAAACACCACGCCCCAGAAATGATGCGTCTCTTTGCCGTAGCAGCAGCCGGCGGCAAAGCATCCGATGCGGCCGATGGCGTGTCCCAGCGCCAGCCCCGGCGCAAAGGCGTCGCAGGTTGCGAGCGGAGGCAGGTGATGCTTGCGAACGTACCACCACGCGGCCAGAAATGCCGCAATCAGACCGCCGGAAAAAACTCCTCCAGCCTGCAGCGTGGCGATGCTGAAAATGTCGCCCGGATGGGCCGCATACACGCTCCAGTCGTTGATGATGTAGAGCACCTTCGCGCCCAGAATTCCGCAGAGCACTACCAGAATTCCCAGGTTCCAGGCCTTCTCGCCGTCAATTCCCAGGCGCTCGGAATTGCGCACGCTGACCCATAGGCCGACTAGCACTCCCAGAGAAACCAGGAAGCCGTAAGTCGGCAGAAAGAATCGTCCGAAATGAATTAGTTGTGGATACACAGTTAGTTAGATGCAGAAGTGCGGGAATCTGTACCTGAATCAGTGTAGCAGGGAGGTCGCTTGGGCACTTGTCATCCCGAGCGGAATAAGTGCTTTGCGAAAGCGAAGGACTTATGCAGCCGAAGGGCCTGCCCCCGAGCGAAGCCGAGGGGATCCCTACCCCAACACCGATGCGTCGGTGGAGGTTCCGGAGCAAAGGTCGATTCTCAAGACTTCGCCGTGAAAACGAGAGTGTGCCGCCGGTAGGGATGGTTCGACTTCGAACATCCTTCGCCTTGCGAAGGATGTCCTACGCTCAGCATGACAGAAAAAATCAAGCCGACCCACTGTGCCGTGTGACGGGCCGAGAATGAACCGTCAGGTAGACGTTGGGAACCCGCCGAGACCCTTTAGGCATCTCCGCATGGCGGAGCGTCGCACACCGGATCTTAGTTCGAGTCGAGTCCCCGTTCATTCAGCATTGGTTCAAAAATCGGTTACCGTCATCACCAACCCCGCAGGCCGACTTTCACTCTGGATGCTAGGAGAACTGCCGGTGGATTAGCAATAGGGGGACCGCAAATAGTTGGCAGCGCAGTTGCAACCAAAGTAACAGGGCCGCAACACTCCGGGCTTGCAATTCCGTTCTCGAAAGCCACTCGCCGCGCCGAAGACTGCAATTCGCGCAATCCAGAATTTGCCGAGCCAGAGATAAAAAGCTGCGCCTGCGGTTCGTTCGCGAAGCCGCTGATTCAGGCGGAATTTGCGGGCCGATGTATACTCTTCCCGCAATACTCCGGGTCTGGATTTTTTCCTTTGGCCAAGGCCAGACTCGGGCAGAGGTACAGAGATGTCCACGTCTCGCAAGTCCGCGATTCTTGCGGCCGCGGTTTTAATTGTCCTACACGTGGGGATGTTGGCAGCGAGGTATGGCACGCCAGTAGCGTCGCTTTGGGGCGACTGGATCGGATCCATCGCCGGCTTTGTCGGGGCCCTGGCCAGTTGGGATGCGTCGCGCCGCTCCGGTCCCTTCGGCAAACGCGTATGGCGCCTGGTTTGCTTCTCCATTGTTCTCGTTTCTCTCGGACAGGCCGCCTACACCTACTACTTCGATTATCGCCACGATCTCACCGGCACGTTCTGGCCTAGCGACATCCTCGTGTTTTTCTGGGCCGTGCCCGCCATGATGACTCTGTTTCTGAGTCCGCGGGACCCCAACAGTGGATTCCGCTGGCTGCGGTTGTGTGACTTTGCGCAAGTGTGCACCCTCGTGCTTGCCCTCGAGCTTTCCACTCTCTATGTGCCCTCACGGTGGCAAATCTCGGAAAAAACAATGGCCGTGCGCGTCTTTTACGCCGGTGTCGCCTTCTTTGGGCTGCTGGCCCTGAGTTTTCTGCTGCGCGGCCTGCTCACTCGATTTCGCACCGCACAGGCATTCTTTCTTCGCATGGCAGCTTTCTTTTTCGCCTTCGCTGTCGCTTCCAACATCACCCTGTTCGCGTTTGCCAGCGAAAAGTTTCGCCCGGGCGCATGGCCTGATCTGCTGTGGACCCTTACGGATTGCTTCCTCATCGTGATTGCCGCGACCTGGAATGGTGCTGAAGGGGTCCCGGAGCCGGGCGAACCCATCCGGCCGGGCTTCCAGCTGCTAATGCAGTTTTCTCCTTCACTCATCCCTGCCATCGTCTTCCCACTCGTGCTGGGCATAGCGCAGGAACAGTTTCTCTGGGCGGTCGTGCTGGTGACGGTTTCCTTCGTGGCCGCTAGCGGGCGGTTGTTCGTGGTGCAGAACCAGTTGCTCCAGAGCTCGCGGGAATTGCAAAAAAATCTGTCGCTCCTGCAGGGCATCACCGAGGGAACCACAGATTCCGTCTTCGTCAAAGACTTGCGAGGCCGCTACCTGATGATTAATTCCGCGGGGGCGCAACTGCTGGGGCGCCGAGTCGAAGAGGTCATCGGCAAGGACGACACCGAGCTTTTCACGCCGGAAACCGGCCGCGAGATCATGGCAGCGGACCGGAAGGTTGTCGAATCTGGAATGACGCAAACCTACGAGGAGCTCGGAATCTCCGCCGGTGTGGCTCGGACCTATCTATCAACGAAGGGGCCGCACCGCGATTCCAATGGCGAGGTCGTCGGCTTGCTCGGTATTTGCCGCGATATTACTGACCGCAAACGCGCGGAACAGGAGTTTCGCCAGTCCCAGCAGAAGTTGCGCATTCACTTCGAGCATACCCCGCTCGCCGTCGTCGAATGGGATACCCAGCTTCGAATTACAGAATGGAGTCCTTCTGCGGAGGGAGTCTTCGGATATTCACGCCGGGAAGCGATTGGGCGGGATGCGAGTTTCCTCGTGCCGCCCGCGCTGCGGGCACATGTGGATAGGATGGGACATGAGCTTCTTGCCCAAGCAGGCGGGACCCGGAGTACGAACGACAACCTTACCAAAGACGGCCGCACCATCTCCTGCGAGTGGTACAACACTCCGCTGGTCGATGAATCAGGACAGGTGCTCGGCGTGGCCTCTCTGGTTCAGGATGTCACCGAGCGCGTGGCGCTGGAGGAAAGACTTCGGCAGTCGCAGAAGATGGAAGCGGTCGGGCGCCTCGCCGGTGGCGTAGCTCACGATTTCAACAACCTCTTGACCGTCATCATGGGGTACAGCCAGATTCTTACCGACGGACTCCCAGCGGTCAGCCGCCTGAAGGACGCCACCGCCCAAATCCGGTCAGCCGCCGATCGCGCCGCCGGAATCACACGCCAACTGCTGGCTTTCAGTCGTAAGCAGGTACTCTCGCCACGCGTCATCGACCTGAACGACATCATGCTGAACCTTGATTCCTTGCTGCGGCGGCTCATCGGCGAAGACATTGAAGTTCTTACTGTGCCTGGCCGGGAGCTGGGCGCGGTCAAAGCGGATCCCGGTCAAATCGAGCAGGTCCTCATGAACCTGGCCCTGAATTCCCGCGATGCGATGCCCAACGGGGGGAAGCTCACTCTCGAAACCGAGAACACGGAACTGGACGAGTCCTATGCCCGCGAACACGAACCCCTGCAGCCCGGACGCTATGTCATGCTGGCCGTGAGCGATACCGGAACCGGCATGAGTCCCGAGACGCAGGCCCATATCTTCGAACCTTTTTTTACCACCAAGGAAGTTGGCAAGGGCACCGGTCTGGGGCTCTCCATGGTCTATGGAATCGTCAAGCAGAGTGGTGGCTACATCTGGGTATACAGCGAGCCCAATCGGGGGACCACCTTCAAGATCTATCTTCCCCGAGTCGACCAGCTCGCGGAAGCCGTTGGGGTGGTGGAGAAGCGGCGGCCCGGCGTCCAGCGCGGAACTGAAACCATCCTGCTGGTCGAGGACGACGCACAGCTCCGGGCACTGACATCCTCAGTTCTGGCTCATTGTGGCTACAAAGTACTGTCCGCCGCCGGCACTGAGGAAGGCCTTGCCTTATGCCGCGCAAATCACCGCGATATCCACCTGCTGGTCACCGACGTGATCATGCCTGGAATGAACGGTCGTCAGCTCGCCGAGCAAGTCAAACAGATTTCCCCACGCACCAGAGTCCTGTACGTTTCCGGCTACACCAGCAACGCCATCGTTCACTACGGCGTGCTCGATCCGGGACTGTCCTTCCTGCCCAAGCCTTTTTCTTTGTCGGCACTGATTGCCAAGGTGAGGGAAGTTCTCGACAGCCCCAATGCGTCCCAGGGACAACCTCCAGCCTAGCCCTATGTGGGGACGGCCGCCTTCGGCCGTCCAGCCGAGCGAAGCGGGGCGTCTCGATCACCTCTTACGGCTCTGCCGCCACCCAATAACTGCTTCTCGCAAGCACTGTCCGGTCTCCCGGATCCCGCAGCCGCACCCGAATCTGATGCAACCCCGCATGAGGATTCCTCGCCTCGATGCTCAGCAGATAGCGGCTGTGCAAATGATTCGTGAAGTCGATCATCCGCGCCTCGAAGTTGGTTCTCGTGGCAAACAGCTCATACTCACCGCCAGTCATGGCAGCCACCGTCCCTGGGATGTTCTTCTTCATAGCTTCCGCAGCCAGGATGAAGGGCGCCAGCAAATCCGGCGACGGATGCATCTCCGCCATATTATTTCCTCGCATCGTGTCTAGCACATTCGACCGCGATGGTGAAAACGCCAGCGCATAAACCGCCGTGTTGCTGTGCCCGATCTCGGCCACCACATCTTCCACCTTGGCCTGGTGGCTGCCGTGGTCGCGCGTTTCGCTGATCAGCAGCAGCACTCGCTGCCGTTCCCTCGGAGCCTTCTCCAGCAGCTTCACCGAATAATCCACCGCATCGAGAATCGCGGCTCCCCCATCGCCGGGCTGCAATGTTTTCAGGGTTTCTGTGGTCTTGTCGGAGCTGCCGCTGAAATCCTGTATCAATTCCGCCTGGCTGTCGAACTCCACAATCGCCACCCTCCCCAGCCCAGCTTCCACGATCGGGTCCACCATCGCGCTCAACCCGCGAATCCTCGGAAATTCATAATTCGCCCGCCGGCCGCGCTGAATCGCAATCACCAGCGACATCACCGATCCTTCTGCCGCTTCATCCAGGCGCACGGCCTGTTCCACTCCATCGTCTTCGATTACAAAATCCTTCGCCCCCAGTCCATACACAGCTTCACCCTTCGCGTTTTTTACCAACACGGGAACGATCACCACATTCGATTGAGTATGGATTGTGTCTTGAGCCGGGGTGTCTTGACCCAGAGCGCCAGCGGCCGCCAGCAGCGCGAACAGCAGAACCCGTACCAAACTATCCCGCCTTACGCTTCTCGTCGAGCACTTCATCCAGCGCATCTGCTAATAGATGCGCGCGCTTCTGGTAGTCGGTTGCCCCGCTGTCCTGATTCCGCTTCAATAAATGATACTCATCGGCAATGTTCAACGCCGCCAGCACGGCCAGTCGCACCGTATCGATAGTATTCGTGGCCTCAGCCACAGTACGCATCTTCGAGTCCACATACTCCGCCAACTTCAAAATGTATTGCGGATCCGACCCTCGCAGGTTATATGCCTGATCAAAAATCTCCACGCGCACGCCGCCAGCCTGCGCGTCTTTCAATGTCGAATCCTTAGTAGCGGTAGCCATAGCCATTAACCTTTGTCATTCCGAGCGAAGCCGAATCTAACTCGCCCGCTCCTCCGCGATCGACTCAATCTGCTCCAGCATCTTCTCCACCCGCCCGCGAATCTCTTCTCGCTCTTTCCGCAACTGCACCGCCTCGCGCCGCAATACCACCAACTGTTCCTCGCGCTCTTCCATCTGCTGCCGCACCCGCTGCGCATCGCGTTCCGCCACGGTCTGCGCCTGTCGTGCCTCCTTATACATCTCAATCACACGATAAATCTTGTCTTCGAGCGCCTGAAAATCGTCCACCGGAATCTGTTCCATCCGTTCCACAGCATTCAACGCCATGATTGCACTTTCCCCAAAAAGATTTCAAACTTTCCCGCAGTATACTCCACCTCGCCGTGGATCAGGCATGGCCCGTTGGTGCATATCCGAGACACTCACAACCAGATTAGCTATAATCCCGGCATGAAACATCTTGGATTCTCCCTCATCGCCCTCACCATAGTCCTGGCCGTCACAGCACTTCCCAGCGCCGCCAAAACCGTAGTCGAACTCAAGGACGCGCAAGGTAAATCCGTAGGCTCGATCATCGTGACGCCGAAAGGATCGGGCGTAAGCCTCAAGCTCAACCTCCACGACCTCCCGCCCGGCGACCACGGTATCCACATCCACCAAAACCCCAAGTGCGATGCTCCCGATTTCAAATCCGCAGGTCCACACTTCAACCCCGAGGGCAAGAAGCACGGACTGGAGAGTCCCGAAGGCCATCACGCCGGCGACATGCTGAACCTGACCGTCAACGCAGACGGCAAAGCCGATGGAACGCTAGTGGATAACGATGTGACCCTCGGCGACGGCACTCACTCAGTCTTCAGCAACGGCGGCACGGCGATCGTGATTCACGCCAAAGCCGACGACATGAAGACCGATCCCTCCGGAAACTCCGGCGACCGCATAGCCTGCGGCGTAATCACAAAGTAAGACCTGGGGCATTACGCACCTTACTTAACATTGTCATCCTGAGCGTAGTATGGGCTCCGCGAAGAGAAGCCCATACGAAGTCGAAGGACCCCTAGCCTACTTACAACTATTTCCGCCCCAGACAGGAGTTCTCACGACGGGCGTCAATCACTTCCGCAACTTCCCTAACTTCTCCGCCGCAGCGTCCAGCGTCTCTAACTTCTTGCAGAACGCAAACCGCACCTGCCGCGCTCCATCCCGCGCCTCGCGATAAAAACTTGACCCCGGCACCGCCGCCACTCCAACATCCTTCACCAGATACTTCACGAACGAAACATCATCGTCAAACCCGAACCCGGAAATATCCGTCATCACGTAATAAGCGCCCCGCGGATGAAAACATCGAAACCCCGCAGCCTCCAGCGCCGGAATCAAATGATCACGCCGCACTCGGTATCCTTCCGCCAGCCGCGCGTAATATTCCGGCGGCAGATTCAGCGCCGCCGCGCCCGCTTCCTGCAGCGGCGCCGGCGCACCCACCGTCAAGAAATCGTGCACTTTCCGGATTGCATTCGTAATCTTCTCCGGCCCCACCGCCCATCCCACGCGCCATCCCGTTACGCTGTAAGTCTTCGACATTCCGTTGATCGTCACCGTTCGCTCCCGCATGCCCTCAAGCGACGCCATCGAAATGTGCTCCGTCCCGTCATACAAAATGTGTTCGTAAATCTCGTCGGTGATCGCGAGCACATCGAACTCTACGCACAAATCGCGAATCAGC
>Ga0206810_1035_pt4 | contig 20737 bp, 13 predicted proteins | sample Alteio_BWOrgCont_56_FD_152889 | JGI IMG/M metagenome (GOLD analysis project Ga0206810, IMG submission 152889) | Enriched cells from forest soil in Barre Woods Harvard Forest LTER site, Petersham, Massachusetts, United States -... | ecosystem: Environmental > Terrestrial > Soil > Temperate forest >...
CTGGCGCCGTGCTTCGTACAGGCGGAATTCCAAAGCGCCCAGCACCGGCTCGCCCGTCCCGTGAATCAAACGCACCATCGCGGGAAGATAATTTAATCCGTCTGCCGCAGTGAGCAGCAATCCCAACCGGTCGATCAAACGGTCCGGGCGCCTCTTCAGCAAGCGGGGGATGACCGGGCTGAGCGGCTGGCTGGAGAGCGCTTCGTCCACCAGATAGAGCCATTGCTCGTCGCTGAGAATGCGCTCGACCAGATTGGCAATATGCGCGTGCTCGTCGTCCCGCGGCGCGGCCTCGAGGGCTTCGAGGATTCGCTCGAATTCGGTGTATTCGTGCTTCAAAAGCGCCGTGCGCGCCAGCTTATCCACCACCGCGGACAGAAGTCCCGCGATACCGGGCGAAGTTTCCCGCAGCAGAGCCTGCACGATTCCATGTCCAAAGTCGGCTGCCGAAGGATGCGGCCACAGCCGCTCGATTTGTGGAGTGATTTCCGCGAGACCCGCGGCCACGGCACGGCGCGCCTTGTTCTCTTCCGATTCCAGGCATTTCGCGTACGCCAGCAGCACGGCGCGGCCCTCGCGCGCGGCTGCGTCAGCTTTCTTTTTCTCGGCCGCGGAGGCGAGAGGCTCGAGGAAGCGAGACACCACGGTTGGGGGCACGCACCATGCCTCAGGGCTCCGCAGCGCTTTCGCTTTTTCCCGGGCGGGCAGAGAATTCCAGAATCTTTCGCACAGATTTGACACGCGCATTTCGTCGTGCTGCGAACCGCCAAAGCGGTTGGTTCCCGTGTTGTCCGTTTGGCCGCGTACCCGGTCGAGTTGTACGAGCAAGGGGACGAGTCCCGGCGAGCTGGTTCGGCCCGCATGGAATTCTTGCTTCAGGAATGCCAGCACCAGTTCGTCAGTAAGCCGGTCCAGATACGGCTTCAGGGTTTCGCCTTCGCGCGGCTTGGTGTTGGAGACTCCGTACACGATCAGGGAGATGGAAGAGGGGTCGCCTCCGGACACGACGGAATGAAATCGCCGCGCAACATCTTCTGCGGAGGGCGTCATTTCCGGATCGTCGGGCGGGGCCAATTTTTGGATCATGCGCAGTGCGGCCACGATCTGGTCGAAATTCGTTTCCGGCATGGCTCGGACGGCGCGAGAGTGCGAGGATTGTTGCGCCGCGCTGTCGTACGCGAGCACCGCGGACATCAGGCTGGCCAGAAGCAGGGAATCGCGCCGCTCGGTGGGGATATTGATTCGTATCCCGACCACGCCCTGAACCTTGATCCAGTTGTCCCACAATTTTCGGGACGCCGTATCGCCGGGGGAGGAGCTGCGCGGAACTTGGCTGATTTCATGCGCCAATAAATCCAGTTCGCCTACGTTGATTGGATAGGTGAAGAGGATCGAGCAAATGCCGCTGCGCAGGAATTCTTCCGCCAGGGATCGCAATTCGCCGCGCGGGTCATGCAGTAGCTCCGCGGCGTTTCCTTCCTGGTGGGGCAGGAGCATTCCATTGCGGTCGACGCTTAGCACCAGCGGAGAACGCGCCGCAAGCGCGATGCGCAGTTGCTGCTCCGTGGAAGCAAGATTCTCCATCAAGCGAGGATGATTGCGCTGGTACAGGCGCGCTGCGCCCAATAAAACCCGGAATTGCCGGAGGAAAAGTACAACTGCAGACTCTGCATTTGAAAATGCCGGACGAACGGGGACGACCTCGGCACGGGTAGGTTCCTGCGTTCGTGAAGGGATCGGGACGGCTTTCACAACCGGGATGTCCTCGCTGGGTTTGTTCTTCGAATTGTCGAGGACTTTCATGGTGAAGACGGCCCTTTACCGGAAATACGATAGGTGCCAGGCTATTCCAAAACTAATGGTTACAAATTTGTCCCCGCGCTTGATCCCCAATCAACGCATCCGTCGAGGCACACTGGTTTCTCAATTAAGAGCATGTCGCCTTCCGTCAGGATGCGCCTCTACATGATTGAATTAAAGGGGATTGCATACCCTCGGACGCCTAAGAATTAACCCGGCCGAGGATTGTGGGTAGAATTGTTACAAGGGCGGATCGTATCGATAGGGGTTGCACCGCTTTCTTTCGGACGCGGGCTGCCTCCCTGTTTGAATATTGGTGTCGGCAGGCAACACGAAATGCAGTGGTTATTCTGCAGTCAGGATCTCCGTGAATTGCATGGTTTCGCCGTGCTCGACTGACACGGCCCTGTGCGTCGTCCCAAACCCTTCATGCACCAGACTGATCTCATGATCACCGGCTTGCAATTCCAATCGAGCGGGAGTTCTCTGGCCGGTCTCTGACCCATCCACAAGGATTCTGGCATCCGGGGGAGTAGATCGCACCCAAATCCAGCCTACCGAGGCAGCTGCGGGATTAGGCTTCGGATCCTCCTTATATTCGGTGTCGTCGATCACTCGAACTCCAGCAGGAACCGTGCGCAGGTGTCCGAAGAGGTCTCTATGTTCCGCGAGCGTCAGGGAACCCGAAAGAGTGAGGGCATTTGCGGTCGCTTGAATTTTCACCTTTTCGGCGAGCGGCTGGCCGGCCAATTCGCCGCGCAATTTCGTTTCGAGCATATGCGCCGGAGACGGGGCAGCAGGAGCAGGAGGCTTTTGTAGAGCAATTGGCCTATCGACGCTGCTTGTTGTCGCAGGGACAGCCTCAGGAGCCTTTACGGACGTGGCAGGCTCGGGCGAGGGCTGCGAAGCATCCCGAACGGCTGGCTTAGATAGTGCCGGAGCAGGCGTGACCGCAGCCGGGATGGAGGTGGTGGCTACGGGAGTGGCGGTCTGCTGCGCGCCGCTGGCTTGCGTTTCCGGCTCTGCCGCGGTGGCATCGCCGCTCGGCACCGCCGTATGTGACCCAGGCTTTGCTCGGGCCACCATGGATTCCACCGGCTCCTGGGCGCGCTGCCACAAATCCATCAACGGAGGGTAAATTCGATATCCCGAGTAGCCAATGATCCCAAGCAAAATCAGCGTGAGCAGGACCCCTCCGCGCTTTTTCCGGGGTTCCTCTTCCACTCCCACCGGCAAAATGAACTGGGGAGAACGCCCCGAGTCGTGTGGATTTGTTGCAGCCGGAACTACAGCGATCCGCGACTGGTGAGGATGCGCAGCAGAATGACTTCCGCCCTGTGCGCTTTGCGAACCCGCCGGCGCCATTCTCACGGTAGCTTCGGGGCTCACGATTTCGTGGTAATTCTTCAGCGCGTTCAGTAATTCATGGCAGCTTTGGTATCGCGCATTGGGATCCTTCGCCAGGGCCCGGCTGATCACGGCCGAAAGGCCCGGGTGGATGGAGGAATCAAGCGACCTCGGCGGGATGGGCTCTTCGTTGATAATTTTGTAGATGACCGTGGTGATGTTTTGCCCGGGGAACGGTTTCTCACCGGTCATCAATTCGTAGAGAATCACGCCCAGTGAAAATATGTCGGAGCGGCCGTCGACGGGCGTTCCCTTCACCTGTTCGGGGGACATGTAGGACGGCGTTCCCATCACATGCGCGGTCTGCGCCGTGCCAAATTGGAGAATTTTTGCCGTGCCGAAGTCGGTAATTTTGACGGTGTCGTCCGGAGTCAGCATCAGGTTCGCGGGTTTGATGTCGCGGTGGACGACATTGTGCTGATGCGCGAAATCGAGCGCGGAGCAGACCTGCTCCATCAGTTTCAGGACGCGGGGCACTGGGAAGGGCTGGTGCGCGTCGATCAGCGACTGCAGACTGCGCCCCTCCACAAACTCCATGGTGATATAGAACAGCCCGCCTTCCTCGCCGGCGTCGAAGACCACAACGATATTGGGATGGGTCAGCAGGCCTGCGGCGCGCGCTTCGGTCTGGAAGCGGCCGATCAGTTCTTCGCGCGTCAATCCCGTCCCCGCCTCGGACAAGCGCAAGGTCTTGACCGCAACGTCCCGGCCGATCATGGGATCGAACCCATGAAACACGACGCCCATGGCGCCGCGGCCCAGTTCTTCACGGAGATCGTAGCGGCCCGCTTTGGTTAGGGTGGTCACTTATTCTTGACGCGACGCGTGGGCGTATTGAGACTGTTCCATGACCCAGCAGGGCCCGGTCAACGAACCGTACAGGCGCGGAACTGGCGTAAATCCTTACAGTGCTTCGGAAGCGCTAGCGCCGGGGCAGTATCGTCCCGGGGGAACCGCCAGCACACCGCACGGCCTTCCTATCGAACATAGACTCCCCGCAGGGGAGCGTCAACGCCGCTGAGGGACAGTGTTCCGGAATAGCAATGGCGGCGATTCGCATCTGGCGAAGTAACGGACGGCGGGGTGCGGGCGTCAAAGGGATGTGTCGAAATCCGCCGCTTTGCGGGATGGCATCCGTCTCAATCCATGTGATATAAGGTAAAAACAACCGCGAAACCGAGGTGCAAGCTCATGGCTAAGCAAAACAGGCCCGCAGTCGATCGCCGAAGTTTCCTGAAGGGCGCAGCTGCAGGGGCTGCGGCGCTGGCTGCTGTGCCAGCAAGTATTGCGGCAGAGCCCGCGGAGCTGAAGCGCGTCCCTCCGCCTCCGATGTCTGCCGTGGCGGAGACTGAAGTCCCGGCAGTCACGGAAGTCCTCACCGCGGATCGCACAGGCTCGGACTTCATGGTGGATGTGATCAAGTCGCTGGGCTTTGAATACGTTTGCGCCAATCCGGGCTCGAGCTTTCGGGGTATCCACGAATCCATCATCAACTATGGCGGGAACAAGAGCCCTGAATTCATTACCTGCTGCCATGAGGAATCCTCGGTGGCCATGGCGCACGGCTACTACAAAGTGGAGGGCAAGCCGCTGGCGGTGCTCGCGCACGGAACGGTTGGAGTGCAGCACGCGACGATGGCCATCTACAATGCGTACTGCGATCGCGTTCCCGTGTACGTGATCCTCGGGAACATCATCGATGTGACCAAGCGCGCGCCGGGCGTCGAGTGGTTCCATAGCGTGCAGGACGCGGCGGCGATCGTGCGCGATTTTACGAAGTGGGACGATCTTCCGATTTCCCTTGAGCATTTTGCGGAATCAGCGGCTCGCGCCTACCGAGTGGCCATGACCCCGCCCACGATGCCGGTGGTGCTCGTTGCGGACGGAGACCTGCAGGAAACTGCGGTCCCTGCCGACATGAAGCTTCGGCCGCAGAAGCTGACAGTGGAAATGCCGCCGGTGGGAGATTCTGGTTCCGTCGCCGAATTGGCCAAGCTCCTGGTTGCAGCGGAAAATCCCGTCATTCTGGCCGACCGCACGGCGCGAACGCCCACGGGTCTCGCGTGCCTTGTCGACCTGGCGGAGACGCTGCAATGTTCGGTCGTCGATCAGGCTGGACGGATGAACTTCCCCACGCGCCATCCGCTCAATCAGTCTGACCGGGCCCGCGCTGCGGTGGCCGACGCGGATGTGATTGTGGGCCTCGACGTCGCCGATTTTTACGGCATCACGCATTCCTATCGCGACCAGATCGAACGCACTTCGCGTTCCGGCACCAAATCGACTGCAAAACTCATCACCATCAGCTCGGACGATCTCTACATCAAGGCGAACTATCAGGATTTCCAACGCTACAATGAAGTGGACATGGCCATCGCCGCGGACTCGGAAGCGACTCTGCCTTCGCTGACTGAAGCGGTCAAGCGCCTCGTCACCGACGATCGCAAACGGGCGTTTCAGGATCGCGGCGTGCGTCTCAAGGCGGCGCACATGCAGGCGCTCGAGCGTTCGCGCGACGCAGCGGCCTTTGCCTGGGACGCGAGCCCGATCAGCACGGCGCGCATGTGCATGGAACTGTGGGGCCAAATTCAGAATGAAGATTGGTCGCTCGTCGGCGCCACGACGTTTGTGAGCAAGTGGCCGCAACGGCTGTGGGATATGAACAAGCATTACCAGTACATCGGCGGCGCGGGCGGTTACGGAATCGGGTACAACGCGCCGGCGGCCACAGGCGCAGCGCTTGCCAACCGCAAGTATGGGCGTCTGACAGTAAACATCCAATGCGACGGAGACCTGATGTTCGCTCCCGGAATTTTGTGGACCGCCGCGCATCACAAGATTCCCGTGCTGCACATCATGCACAACAACCGCGCCTATCATCAGGAAGTGATGCAGGTTCAAATCATGGCCGACCGGCACAGCCGCGGCATCACCAATTGCGGGACGGGGACCACGATCACCGGCCCGGACATTTCTTACGCCAAACTCGCCGAAAGCATGGGCATGTACGGCGAGGGGCCCATCTCAGATCCGAAGGACCTCGGGCCAGCGATCAAGCGCGCCATTGAAGTGGTGAAGCGCGGCGAGCCGGCCCTGGTGGACGTCGTCACGCAGCCTCGCTAATGAAATTGCCGTTGACACGCAAAGGAGATACGCGTGATGAGATGGAATGAGCGTGGAGAGGATTTGAACGTGCGCGGTGCGCGAAAATGGAATCGTTTCGCGATTCTAGTTCTTTTTGTTCTTGCTGGCCTGTTTTTTGATTTTTCTGTGGTGCGTGCGCAGCAGTCTTCCGACGCGCCACCTGCCGGCAACGCGCAGAACGGTAAGAAACTTTTTATGAGCGATGGATGCTATGAATGCCACGGCCAAATGGGCCAAGGGGCGGCGCAAACCGGAGCGGCGCGCATCGGCCCTCCGCAGCTCTCCTTCGAGGGATTTCAGAGTTACGTTCGCAATCCCAAGAACAATATGCCGCCGTATACAGCCAAGGCGATTCCCGACCAGGAACTTGCCGACATCTATGCGTACCTGAAATCGATTCCCATGCCTCCAAAGGGCAAGGACATTCCGCTACTGAATAAGTGAACGAAGAAATCCCGAAGGTTTTCTTTTCTCTGCGCCCTCTGTGTTGAAAGATTCTACGGGCTTGGAGTCGAGCAAGAATTCAAAAGCTTTTAACATAGAGAACACAGATAGCTCGGAGACTTTTGCGTTCATCCGCGAGATGTTCGCCAATGACTGGTCGCCAGTCACGCTTTCTTCCCGACATTGTCTCCGATCAAATCTCCGACGGCGATGGCCTGGCTGATTTGATCGCGCAGATTGCGCATCTCGCCGGGGGCGTGGGATAGCATTAGGGTGTTGGTGTTCGCCGATGCGCCGATCTCCTTTAGCGTATCGAGATATTGCGTGAGCAGCACCAGCGTCATCACGTCGCGTGCCGTGGTGCCTTCGACCACTTTCTGAAAATCTTCCACAGACTCCTTCAATCCGGCGATGATCGCTTTGCGCTGCGCGGCGATGCCCTCGCCTTGCAGGCGTTTGCTCTCTGCTTCCGCCTCGGCTTTTTTCACCGCGATGGTTTTGTCGGCCTCGCCCTTGGCCAGGGCCGCTTCCTGCTCGCGGCGCGCCGCGTTGATTTCGTTCATGGCGGTCTTCACGCGGGCATCCGGTACGATGTCGGTGACGAGGGCGCGCACGATGGCGAAGCCGAAATTTTCCATGGTGGCGTCGAGTTCATCCTTCACGGCCTTGGCAATTTGATCCTTTTCGAGGTAAGCCTCATCGAGGGCCAATTTCGGAACGTGTCCGAGGATCACGTTGTAGACGTAGGACTCGATTTGTTTTTGAGGGTCGGTGAGCTTGTAGTAGGCGTCGCTCACCTTGTCCGGGAGAACCTGGTATTGAACCGAAACCGGAATGACCACAAAGACGTTGTCCTTGGTCTTCGTTTCGATCTTGAACGGGAGTTCCTGCACGCGCATGTCGACACGGTGCACCGTCTCGGCGAAGGGGACCTTGAGCGAGAGGCCCGGCCCCGCGATGCGCGAAAATTTATTGAATCGCTCGACCACGCCGCGCTCGGCCGTGTTGATCGTGAAGAACGAACCGAGCAGCGCGCCCAAGACGATAAACGCGATAACGATCACCACCATCAGAAGGACGATTGACGCGGGGTTATCCATGGCTCCCTCCTATCGGGCAGGGAAGTCATCTCACAAGGGAGCCTCGGAAATCAAGGCTCGCGCAGCATACCATCAACGGCGCTTTTCGTGCCCCGGCATCGCAGAGCGGGCGATTCGCGGGGGATTGTGGTGTAATACGCGGTCGATGGGGGCCATTGGATGAGCGCCTGGGAAAAATGGAAAAGACGCCCGCAAAAAGTCTGGCTGCGCAAGGCGCTCTTTCAGGTGCATCTGTGGACTGGAATCGGCCTCGGCCTTTACATTTTGCTCATGAGCGTGAGCGGTTCCGCGCTGATCTTCCGGCGGGAACTCACGAGATCTCTCGCGCGCGAGCCGCGCGTGGCAGCGGGTACCGTCCCGCGGATGTCCGAGGATGAACTCAAGCAAATTGCCCAGCGCACATATCCCGATTACCAAGTAACTGGCGTTTCTTTGCGGAAAAATCCGGACCAGGCCGCCGAAATCCGGCTGGAACGCCGTGGCAAGAAATTGCAACGGCTTTTCAATCCCTATACGGGCGCCGATTTGGGCGATTCGCTGCGGCCCGGATTCCGTTTCGTCCTGTGGCTGGTGGATTTGCACGACAATCTTCTGGCCGCGCAGACGGGCCGCCTGATCAATGCCGGCGGCGGTATTTTCACCATGCTTCTTGCCCTGACTGGCGCAGTGATCTGGTGGCCGGGGATCGATACCTGGCGGCGCAGCCTCAGCTTTCGCTGGAAGACAAATCCCAAAGGATTCAACTGGACGCTGCACAGCGCGCTCGGGCTTTGGAGTTTCGCGTTCTTTTTCATGTGGGCGGTCTCGGGGATTTATCTCTCCATCCCGAGCACCTTCAGCGCGGCCGTCGATTACCTTGAGCCGTTGAATCCGTCCAGCAGAGACCTTCGTTTTGGAGATCAGGTGTTGTACTGGCTCGCGCAAGCGCACTTCGGGCGCTTCGCGGGCGTTTGGGTGAAGATTGTCTGGACCGTCGTTGGACTCACGCCCGCGGTTCTATTTGTGACGGGCGCGATCATGTGGTGGAAGCGCGTACTGAAACCCTGGCTGGTGCGAAAGGCCGTCGTCGCGCCGCAAGTTCAGACGGCTGACGCGACGCGCTCTTAGTTTTCTCTGTGTTCTTTGTGTTGAAGGATTTTAAGGTGTGCGAGTTGCGCAAAAATTCAAAGGCTTTTAACACAGAGAACACGGAGGGGCACAGCGAAAATCACGAGGAAGCCCCGGTTTTGCATCAGTCACCAAGCACTAGTCACCAGTCTCCGCATCACCTCAGCTGCACCAGCGATTCGGGAGACGACGGCGGCGCGGCAACGGGCTTCAGTGTCTGGGGCCCGCGCCAGTTGTCCACCACGGCGATCTGCTGCACGCAGGAAACCGTGCAGAGCGGCGCGCAATGTTTCTTGGTGAAATACTCGCGGCGCAAATCTTCGGTTGAATATTTTTCCAGGGGAATGCCCGGATAGCCGCGCTGCTGCGAGCACCAGTGCACCAGCCCATCCTCGCAGATGTAGAGGTAACGCGAGCCGGAGCGGCAGCGCCAGTCATTCGTTTTACCCTTGGCGATGTTGTGCTGGAACCCGTTGATGCGCGAAAACCCGCGCTTGCCCATGTTCATGATTTCTTCAAAGATTTCGATCTCGCGCCCGCCGAGCGGTTTCAGCTGTCCCTGCCCGTCGTGCAGAATTCCCACGGTGCTGGTGAAGCCCAGCTCCTGCGCGCGGCGCGCCACTTTCAGCGCGTCTTCAGGGTTTTTCACGCCGCTGCCAAGCACGGAATTGATGTTCACCTGAAACACGGCGTGGTCGGCGAGCAGCTTCAATTTCTGGTCGAGCACCTTGAGGCTCTTCATCGACACTTCGTCGGGCATGGCGTTGTCGATGCTGATCTGCAGGTATTCCAGCCCCGCACGGTTCAGCCGCTCGATGCGCTCGGCGGTGAGGAGATAGCCGTTGGTGATCATCCCGGAAAGGATTCCGTTTTTGCGCATGCGCGCGATGATCAGGTCGAGTTCAGGATGCAGGAGCGGCTCGCCGCCGCTAATGGTGATGACCGCTGTGCCGAGCTCGCCCAGCCGGTCGATCCGGCGAAACATTTCCGCGGTGTCCACGGGCTTCGAGAAATCGTCGAATTCGTTGCAATACGTGCAGGCCAGATTGCAGCGCCGCGTCGGAATGATGTGCACGAGCAGCGGGTGCCGCGTCGATACGATTCCTTTCACGACGCCGCGCAATTCGCGCAAGCGCGTGCGCCAGGATCGCAATCGCCTTCGCGCCTTCGTGCTGAGTGGCATCGCTAAACTATACAGGGATTTGGATCGGTTTTGAACCTGCCAGCGTTTCCATAATGGCCAATATCCACCCGCAAGACCTCCATGAAGTCAGTGGCCCGCCTCGCTGCCATAAATTGGGGATCGTTTAACAACGCCGTTAACCAGCAGATCTTGCGATACTTAACCGCAATTGGCTATTTAATCACAGCCGAGACGGTTTAGAGGCGGCGTTTCCCGCCCGGAGCGTTATCCTAAACCGAGAAGACTTCCCTTTGTAGTCCGCCGGCTATAGACAGACGGAGTTGTGTCAGTGGGTATCATGAAAACGAACGAGGCGGCCGGAAAATTAACGGCCCTCACGGAACATGAGGCCGAAGCTCGTCCCGGCTCCCGCATGAATTGGACCAATCTCGCCTGGCTGGCTTTTCTCGTCGCGATTGGCCTGACGATCTTCGAAAAAATTAAACATTTTATTTTTCCGCATTTTAGCGCCGGGCAGCACCAGACGGTTACGGTTTGCGTGGGGACCATTGCAGCCGTGGTGGGCGCCTATTATTCGACGCGACGGCTCGACAAGGCCCTCTCGGCGCGCGCCCAGGTAGAGAAAAATTTGGCCTTGGAGCGCAATGTCCTCCGCACCGTAACGGACAACATTCCCGACAGCATCTTCGCAAAGGACACGGATGGGCGGTACCTGCTCGCCAACAAGGCCTTCGCCACGCTTCATGGAATGAAGTCGCCCGACGAATTATTGGGGAAGACAGTATTCGATTTGTTCCCGAAGGAACGGGCCATAACCCTGACCGCGGACGATATGAAAGTAATGCGATCCGGGGGGGCGTCAATGGAATCCGAACGAACGGCGATCGACGCTCAGGGAATCGTGAAGGTGCTCCATACGACGAAAGTTCCCTTGATCGACAAGGGTGATGCGGTGGTGGGGATCGTCGGCTTGCACCGGGACATTACCCGGCGGAAAGAAGCGGAGCAGAAGTTGCGGCAGAGCGAGGCGAACCTGGCCGCCGCGCAGCGTATCGCCCATTTCGGAAGCGTCGAACTGCACCTTCCCACCAGGAATGAACCCGAAAAGAAGCCGCTGCGCTGGTCGGACGAAGTCTTTCGGATTTTCGGGTATGAGCCGGGCGGGGTCGAAGTGTCCAGGGAGACCTATTTCAGCTCGATCCATGCGGATGACCGGGAGAACGTGCGCAGGGCTCTGGAGCATGCCATTCATCAGGCTAGACCATTCGCGATCGAATTCCGCGTGGCCCGTCCCGACGGAACGGAACGAAACATCCTCGAACGCGGCGACATTATTTGCGATCCGAAAACGAATGAGCCGATGAAGCTGGTGGCGAGCCTGCAGGACGTTACCGAGCGCGTGCAGGCGGAAATCCTGCTGCACAATGCCAATCAGAAACTGGCTGAGAAAGTGCAGGAGCTGGAGCAGCGCTCCAAGGAAATCAATCTCTTGAGCGAAATGGGGAGCAAGCTTCAGGCTTGCAAGGAGCCGGACGAGGCTTACGTGGAGATTTGCTCCAAGGCCGAACAGCTATTTCCAAAATGGTCGGGCTCGCTCTGTGTCACCACCGCTTCCAAAACAACCGTGGAAACCGTTTCCGACTGGGGCCAGTCCGGCCATGTGGAGCGCGTCTTCGGCCCGGATGATTGCTGGGCCCTGCGCCGGGGCCAGCCGCAATTATACCGGCGCGGGGAGAAGGGGCCAGCTTGCCGGCACATCAATTTGAAGGAAGTGACGGAATCTCTTTGCGTGCCGCTGATGGCGCAGGGAGAAGCGCTTGGAATCGTGAGTTTGCAAATGATGCGCGGCCAGGACCAAGCGGACCTCGCGCCCCGATCCTCGGACGAAGGGGAACGCAGGCTGGCCGCGGTGCTCGCCAAACAGGTGGCCTTGTCGCTCTGGAATTTGAAATTGAGGGAGAGTCTTCGCAATCAATCCATTTGCGATCCGCTTACGGGACTCTTCAATCGCCGCTACATGGAAGAATCCCTGGAACGGGAGTTCAGCCGGGCGAATCGCCACAAGAGCTCGGTCGCCATCGTCATGCTGGACCTGGACCACTTCAAGCGGTTCAACGACACATTCGGACACCAGGCGGGCGACGAGCTTCTTCGCGCGCTCGGGGATCTCTTGAAAAAGAATACGCGGAGCCAGGATATCGCCTGCCGGTACGGCGGCGAGGAGTTCGCGCTGGTGCTGTCCGATTCGAGTTTAGAGGGCGCCTACAAACGCGCTGAAATTCTGCGCCAGCAGGTCAAGCAACTGAGCGTGGAGTATGACGGCAAAACCCTGGGCGCCGTCAGCGTTTCCATGGGTGTGGCCGTCTTCCCGGATCACGGCACGACGATGGGGGACGTCCTGAGAGCTTCCGACCAGGCTTTATATAGCGCCAAGCGCGAAGGGCGCGACCGCGTCTCCGTATGGACGACGGAGTCGGTAGTCTGAGCGCATGGGATTCTTCCTCAAGTGAATTTTGTTCACCCTCACGCACATTCTGAACAATAAAGCCGTTCGCCCCTGCTTTTTGTCCCTCAATCAAAGCGAAGTGGAGTGAAACTTGTTCGGCCGATCCATGCGCGGCAATCATCTCAAAACAATCGTTGGGAAAATCGCAGGTTCGGTTGAACGGAGGAGGGATCGCGCAATTCGAACGCCGATTCTCTGCAATCGAGCGCTTGCTTAAGGTAGGATAACCGGCACGGGTGAAATCAATTTGGAAATGTCTGCTCACAGGTACTGGTATGTGTGTTTCATCGAGGATTCGATCCACGCCCATGAATTGAAGAATTTGCTTGCACCCAATGGTGCCAAGCGATCATGAACTGGAATTGGGCCTCGAGAATCGCTGCTTTATCCATTGTCGCGGCCGTTTGTAGCGCCGCCCCGCTTCCGGGGGGCGCGCAGGATCAAGACTTTCAGACTCAAGCTGCTCAAGCTCCACAAGCTCAAGCCACGCAAGAGGGCGCATTGCAGGAGGCCCCGCCTCGCCACGCGTGGTCGTGGATCAAGGAAGGACAAATATCCTTCAACGCCCGGTATCGCATCGAAGGATTTGAACGCGACGGTGCACCGTTTACGGGAACCGCTTATGCTCCGACCCTGCGCCTGGCACTCGGATACGAAACGCCGGCCTATCACGGATTTTCCGTTTTCGCGCAGGGCGAAGCGGTGATCGTGACCGGCCCCGCGGATTACAGCGTGCCCTTGCTTCCTTCGCAGAACCGGTCGAATCTGCCCTCCATATTGGACCCCAAGAGCCTGGAAATGAATCAGGGCTACGTGAAGTGGACTCGCGGCGAAACAGACAAGAACAGTCTGTCAGTCACTGTGGGCCGCCAGGAGCTTGCGCTGAACGACGGTAGATTTCTGAGCTTCTCGAACTGGCGCCAGGTGCACGGATCTTTTGACGCAGCGCGATTCGACGCGGACTTGCCCCGAAACTTTTCATTCACCTACGCATACATCAACCGCTTCTATCGTGAGGATGGCGACGCCGCCACCGACGGCGAAGAACCCATGCACTCGGACATGGTAAACCTGAAGTGGACAAAGCACAGCAGGATCAATGCCTCGCTCTACGGCTTGTTGCTTGATTTTCGAGGGCCCGCACAATTTGCGACCTCCACACAAACCTACGGACTGCGGCTAAGCGGACCTTACCAGTTCCATTCGGATTGGAGTCTTCTGTATGTGGCCGAATTCGCCAAGCAGATGAATTACGGCACGAATCCTAACCGGGAGGACGAGAACTACTATTTGGGAGAGTTAGGCTCGGGCTGGCGTGATTTCAGCCTGAAAGCGAGCTACGCGGTTCTGGGAGGCCGCAGCGCCACGGACCTGTTGACCACGCCGCTTGCTCCCCCTCGCAACGGTTGGACGGACTTGTTTTTCTACGACCCCAGTATCGCGGCTGGCCACGGGCTGGAAGCCTTCTACGTGACCGCGAGCGGTCCGATCAAATTTCTTGGAGGCGCTGTCGCCACGTTGATCTACTACGACTATCATTCGGATTACCCGCGCATTCACTACGGCAGCGAGCTCGATTCGTCCATGGCCTATAAGGTGAAAAGGGTCAGCAATCGATGGGAAATTGGCTATCGCTTCGGCCGTTATTGGTCGGATCGCCTCTTCACGAACGCCCTGCGCGCGTCCATCTACACGAGTTTCACGTTGTGATCTGGGTAGGACGGGCTTCAGCCTGTCGCTTTGGAATTTGAGTTGGAAGTGAATGTCAAAACCAGACAGGCTGAAGCCTATCCTACAAATCGTCGCAGCAATCGCCGCTTATCCGCCGCGAGTGTGCATTTCGAGGTGCGGATCCTGGCGCAGCTGCTCGATCCCGACCAGCACGCCGCGCTGGCCCGTGGCGGCGCGCAATTCCGCGCCGCGATCCGTGCGCGCGCTCCATATGGAAGAAATGCGCGCGGCAATTTCCTCGGCCTTCGCGCCCGCGCGTAGCATTTGGCGGAGATCGATCCCGGCTTGCGCGTACAAGCACAGATACCAGAACCCATCCGCGGTCAAGCGGCTGCGGTCGCAACTCCGGCAGAAAGGCGTGGTGGTTGAAGCAATGATGCCGAACACCGTGCCGTCCGGAAGCCGGAAGCGCTCGGCGGGCGCGGAAGAGTTTTCATTGAGCGGCGCGATCGTCCCGTAGCACTTCGCAAGCTGCTCGAGCATTTCGGCGCGCGTAAACACTTTTTCAAGCGACCATTCCGTCGCGCCGCCCACATCCATGTATTCGATGAAGCGCACTTCTGCTTGCAGGCCGCGTCCATATTCAATCAAGTCCGCGAGCTCGTCGTCATTGGCACCGCGCAGCACGACGGTATCCAGCTTCAGCTTCGCGAAGCTCAATCGCCGCGCGGCCGCAATGCCCTCAAGCACCTGCGCGTGTGAGTCGCGCCCCGTCAGCTTGGAGAATCTTTCTGGGCGCAGTGTGTCCAAGCTCAGCGTCACGCGATGCAATCCCGCCGCGTGTAAGGCTTCGGCTTGCTCGGCGAACAAGACGCCGTTGGTCGTAAGCGCGAGGTCCCGAATCCGCGGATTGGCTGCGAGCATGCGAACGAGCTGCGGGAGGTCGCGTCGCAGCAGCGGCTCGCCCCCTGTGAGACGCACGTCCACTACGCCCAGCGAAGTAAATACCTCGACCAGCCGCGCGATTTCCTCGAACGTCAGCAGTTCCTGTCGCGGCAGCCAGACGTACTCCTCCTGCGGCATGCAGTAATTGCAGCGCAGGTTGCACCGGTCGGTCACCGAAACGCGCAGGCTGCGCAGGGGCCGGCCGAATCGGTCGGCCAGGGCGCCATCCGGAGACGCATTTCCCGGTAATTTGGAATCCGCAAGCATCTTCGTATGGTAGGCCGCGTTAGCTTAACCGTCAACCGTACAGAATCGTTTAGAATCGTACAGAATTGAATGTCCCGCTTCTGGACCACCATTTCTTGTCCAATGCAGACATAGATGATTAGATGCAAGGATTTTCGGTCCAGGTGAGAGAAAGTTCCAGCCTCGCCGGAAGCGCATGATGAGCAAGGTGAAGGTGCAACACGGACCATTCCGGAGACTCAATTCATAGGGTCAGTTGAAAGTGATGGCAATTGATCGTCAATCCCTCGCGAAAATAGAACCGGTGGGCTTGCTCTCTCTGCACTCCGGAATCGAGATGGAGCTGTCCGCACGCCTGGGCCCTGGCTTCCGTCTTGAGCCAATCCAGCAAAGCCTTGCCGTACCCTTTCGAGCGGTATCGGTCATCGGTGGTTAGGTCGTCCACGTACAGGATCCTGCCGCTATAGAACATTTCCATGAACCGGTAGCCCGCTACTGCGCGCACCTCGTCATCGCAATACAGCGCCGCCAGTTGGTACCCGTCCGTCTGCTTCATCCGCTTCACGGCCGCGAGATAATCCTCAAAGCGCACCTGAGGCCGCAGCTGGCGCATCACTTCGCGGGTGGCCAAAATTTGTTCATCCGTGGTGACCTTCAGGATCATCCTTCTTACCCCTCATCCTTGGCTTGCTCTTTGAGCTTGGCGATGACGGACGGATCGGCGAGTGTGGTGGTGTCGCCGAGGACGCGGCCTTCGGCAATGTCGCGCAACAGGCGGCGCATGATCTTGGCGCTGCGCGTTTTGGGCAGCTCGGCGGTGAAGAAAATATCGTCGGGCTTGGCGATGGAGCCGATTTTCATGGACACGTGGCTTTTCAATTCTTCTTTCAGCTTGTCGCTCGCCTGGATGCCTTCCTTCAGTGTAACGAACGCGGAAATTCCCTGGCCTTTGATTTCGTGCGTCTTGCCGATCACCGCGGCCTCTGCTACCGAATGGTGATCCACCAGGGCGCTTTCCACTTCGTACGTCGAAATGCGATGGCCGGAGACGTTCATCACATCATCCACGCGGCCGAGCAGCCAGAAATAGCCGTCTTCGTCCAGCTTGCAGCCGTCACCCGTAAAATATTTTCCGGGAAAGCGCGACCAGTAATTTTGCACGTAGCGATCCGGATCGCCATACACGGTGCGCAGCATCGAGGGCCACGGCTTGCTGAGCACAAGATAACCCCCGCCGCCCGGGCCCACCGGCTGGCCGTCAGTGTCCACCACCTCCGCGACGATTCCGGGAAGCGGGCGCGTGGCCGAGCCGGGCTTCGTGGCCGTGATCCCCGGCAGGGGAGAGATCATGATGCAGCCGGTTTCGGTTTGCCACCAGGTATCGACGATGGGGCAGCGGCCGTGGCCGATGGTTTCGTTGTACCAGATCCACGCCTCGGGATTGATCGGCTCGCCCACCGTGCCGATCAGCCGCAGCGAGGAAAGTTTGTATTTCTCCGGAAACTCCTTGCCCCAGCGCATGAAGGTGCGAATTGCCGTCGGCGCGGTGTAGAAAATGTTCACCCCATATTTGTCGACGAGTTCCCAGAAGCGGCCGCGGTCGGGGAAGTCGGGAGTGCCTTCGTACATCACGGTCGTCGTGCCGTTCGCGAGCGGGCCGTACACGATGTAGGAATGGCCGGTGACCCAGCCAATGTCGGCGGTGCACCAGTACACGTCGTCTTCCTTGATGTCGAAGACGTAGCGATGCGTCGTGCTCACGCCAAGGAGGTACCCGGCGGTCGTGTGCACGACTCCTTTCGGTTTCCCCGTCGTGCCGCTGGTGTAGAGGATGAACAGCATGTCCTCGGAGTCCATGGGCTCGGCGGCGCATTGATCCGAGGCGTTCGCGACGAGGTCGCGCCACCAGAGGTCGCGGCCGGACTTCATGGAAATTGGCGCGGCCTTGCCGACGCGTTCCAAGACCACCACTTTTTCGATGGTCGGCGTGCCCGTCAGGGCGTCGTCCACACTGGCCTTGAGCAGCACAACGGTTCCGCGCCGCCAGGCGCCATCCGCGGTGATCAAAATTTTGGCCTTGGCGTCATTGATCCGTTCGCGCAGCGCTTCCGCCGAGAATCCGCCAAACACCACCGAATGCGCCGCGCCGATCTTGGCGCAGGCGAGCATGGCGATCGCCAGCTCGGGCACCATGCCCATGTAAATCGCCACTCGGTCGCCCTTGGCGACGCCGAGCGATTTTAGCGCGTTGGCAAAGCGGTTCACTTCGCGTTCCAGCATCCCGAACGTCAGCACGCGCGTGTCGCCGGGCTCGCCCTCCCAGATGATGGCTGCCTTGTTGCGTCGTGCCGAATGCGCGTGCCGGTCCACGCAGTTGTAGGTCACGTTGAGCTTCCCGCCCACGAACCACTTGGCCCACGGCGCGTTCCATTCCAGCACGCGCTGCCACGGCGCGAACCAGTCCAGATATTTAGCCTGCTCCGCCCAGAAGCCTTCCGGATTATTTGCCGCGCGATCGTAGATCTCGGGATCGTTCCAGTTGGCGTGCTCTTTGAATACTTCGGAAGGAGGAAATGTCCGGCGTTCGTCGAGAAGTGCGTCGAGGCTTTTTTCGCTGGGCAATGACATTCGGCAAAGCTCCGCAAGAGAAATTAAGCCCGAGGCAGCCCGCTGCGGTTCACCGAGAACGTTCTCCGTGAAAGGCGGGCCTTTCACCCTGACCTGAGCGCCTAGAATGTCGGAGCGAAGAAACGTTGTCAATGGACGCTTCCATCTATTACGTGGATGAAGTACGCCTCAGGCGTTTTCACATTTCCGGTACCCGGCGAATGGCCCTCTCGAGATTTAATCCCCACATTCAGGCCATTCATTTCCGTCGATGAGGAGAATTTGACCCTGCCGCGAGTCCAAGTATAGAGTTCCTCCCGGAAACTTGGATCGAGCGAAGGATGCACGGAACCTCCCCCGGTGCCAGTGCGCCCCAGCCCAAGCCAAGTCATTCCAGGTGAATGAACAAGAAATCATCCTCCAGTGTCCCTTCCGAGTCGCCCCTTTCGCGGGGAGTGTCTCGCATTCGTTATTTGGGGCTTCGCGCCATCCCGAGGATTGCAGTCTATCGATTGTTATCGGGGTTGTTTCAGTATCGAGCGACACGTTGCGTGTGGGCGGATTTGGAAAATTGGCGTCCAGTTTCAAGCAATCAGGTTCCCTTTGAGATTCGTGTCCTCAGCCCGGAGGAGATCAAAAGCCAGGCGGAACTGATCGGAGAGGATCCAAATGACGTCGACCAGGCGATTGCAGCCGGAGGGGAAGCTTTGGGCGCGTTGAAGAGCGGGTCGGTCGCTTCTTACGTTTGGATTTCTCCTTATCCGCCCGCGTTGAATGGCTGCTTTGCGTTGGAATTTGACGAACGGCTGGCATTTTTCTACAGAGCTTTCACTCTACCCCAATTTCGTGGAATGGGTTTAATGCGCGCGGTCTTGCGGGCCGCTTTGGAGCGATGCGCACATCGCGGCTACAGGGGCGCTGTTGCGTGTATTGACATAGCGAATCGGCCGTCATGGAATGCATTTCGCTCGGCTGGATTCAAGACGATCGCAACCTTCCGGCACGCCAATATATTTGGGAAACATCGGATTCATCCCGCCCAGAGCGAAAGAACGCCTCGCTTCCGTGTTCAGCGGCTTGTGTAAAAAAGCGGGTCTGGACCATCCTGGAGCGAATAAGACCTTCAGCACAGGAAGCGCAGAAACTGATCCGCGGAAATTCCGATTCCACTACAATCAGGCGCGTACAGCTCGGCGATCAAAGGAGCCTGCGGCGTGGAATCGTTTGACCTTGTGGTGATCGGCTCGGGGCCTGCCGGAGAGAAGGGCGCGGCGCAGGCGGCGTACTTTGGCAAGCGCGTTGCTCTCGTGGAGCGCGGGCCGAACCTGGGCGGCGCGGGCGTCAACACCGGCACGGTGCCGAGCAAGACGCTGCGCGAATCGGCGCTGTATTTTTCGGGGCTGCGGCAGCGCGGCCTTTACGGCATCGACTACTCCCTGCGCGAAGGGCTCACGGTGCAGGGATTCATGTACCGGAAAGACGCGGTGGTCTCCGCGGAACGCTTGAAGATTGCGACCAACCTTGCGGCGCACAAAATCGAGGTGATCGCCGGCGCGGCCCAGTTTGAAGACGCACACACCGTCAAAATCGTTGACGAGCATCGCGCGACGCGTTCCCTGCGTGGCGAAGTGATCTTGATCGCAACCGGCTCCAAGCCGCACCGTCCGCCGGAAATTCCCTTTGACGACAAAACTGTTTTCGATTCCGATTCGATTTTGCGAATGGATCGCCTTCCAAAGAGCATGATCGTGGTGGGCGGCGGCGTGATCGGCTGCGAATACGCCTCGATTTTTACCGCGATGGGCGTCGAAGTGACGCTCGTTGATGGACGCGAGCGCCTGCTTCCATTTCTGGACTCGGAAATTTCCGAGCTGCTGCGCGCGCGCTTGGCAAGCCTGGGACTGAAATTCCTCCTCCAGGAACGGCTGAAAGAAACTGCACGCATACCGGGCGGAATTCGCATGACGCTCGAATCGGGCAAGGTCGTAGAGGCGGAAACGGCGCTGTTTGCCGCGGGGCGCCGCGGCGCGGTCGACGGGCTCGGCCTCGAACAGGCCGGCCTGGGGATCAATCAACGCGGCAACATCGACGTGAACGATCACTACCAGACTCACGTGCGGCACATCTATGCGGCCGGAGACGTGATCGGATTTCCCGCGCTGGCATCGACGTCGATGGAGCAGGGGCGCGTCGCCATGTGCCACGCGTTCGGCTTTCCGTACAAAGAGCGGCTGGCGTCGCAGCTGCCGATGGGAATCTACACGATTCCGGAAATTTCCGCGGTCGGCGAAACGATGGAATCCTGCGAGGTCAGGAAAATCAGCTACGAAGTGGGGCGGGCGAAATACTCGAACAACGCGCGCGGGCAAATCATCGGCGAGTCCACGGGAATGCTCAAATTGATTTTCCGTCCGGACAACAGGCAATTGCTGGGCGTGCAAATTTTCGGGGAGGGCGCGACCGAATTAATCCACCTCGGCATGTCCGTGCTGGAATCCGCCGGCGCAATCGATACCTTCATCGAATTGGTTTTCAATTTCCCCACGCTCTCCGAACTGTACAAGTACGCCGCCTACGACGGCCTCGGCAACCTGGCCGGCCACAAATTGCGTGAGG